>ERZ869925.219-NODE-219-length-40757-cov-54.668935_pt1 | contig 40757 bp, 59 predicted proteins | sample MGYA00579311_ERZ869925 | MGnify/ENA primary metagenome ERZ869925 (study PRJEB32216, sample SAMN09231817) | wastewater metagenome | place: USA: Maryland | collected 2016-07-30 | study: EMG produced TPA metagenomics assembly of the PRJNA472060 data set (Reclaimed...
GTCGATAAAACGAATCCGAGAATCGAAATCACAATCTATGGCTCAAACGAAAAAGGATTTGAAAAAGCTAGAGAAGAAGGTCAGTGAGGTCGCTGCCGAAATGGGCAAGACCGTAGAGGAACTTGCCACCGAGATTGCAAAAATCTCACGCGGCATGGAGATTCTCGCTGGCTCTCGGCTCAAGCGAAAGACCATCGTTCGGCTGGTCGCGGTATCCGCAAGCGTGCCGATGGAAGATGTCGAGAAAGTCCTCACTGCTATGGAGGGATTAGAGAAGTCATTCCTCAAGTAGTATGGATACCTCACGAGAAGAAGAGATGCGCGACATGATGAAGGATGCGGTGGATGTTCCGCCGAAGCCAGCATCAAGCGGGCGCATCCCGAAAGAGATAGTGCTGTACCCCGACCCTGTGCTGTTCCAGAAAGCCGAAAGCATCGAGTGCGAATGGAAACACGATGACGCTCACAAGGAGGTCATGGAGATTTTCAACGACCTCATGTGCACGCTCGTCGCTCAAAAGACTGGCCAGCACCTCGGCATCTCTGCTCCGCAGATAGGCATCAGCAAGCGTGCGATGATTGTGCTCGGCGTGGCGATGGTGAACCCGACGTGGTCTCCCGTCTCGATGCCAGGCAACCCTTCCGTCGAAGGATGCTACTCTCTCAAGAACGGCGACAAGCAAATCCTGTTCAAGAAGTGGCGTGCTCCGTATGGCTGGGCGAAATGGATTGACCCGAGGAGCGGCGAACTCCGAGAGGAGAAGCTCAAGGGCATCAAGGCCGTAGTCTTCCAACATGAACTCGACCATCTCAACGGCACATTGCTGGAGAATGCGGAGTTCATGACCGTGGAGCAGGGGAAATATGCACCGTATGCTTTGGGATTCAACCCGAGCAATGGTACAATTCTCCCGTAACTGGTGCGCCATTAAAAAGTAATTCAAGAATAACTCTATGAATGAATACAAAGTTTTGAACGCCTTCGAGTTCGAGGGTGTCATGCAGGAAGTCGGTGCTGTTATCAACCTCACTGTCGAGCAGGCATCTGCTGACGGCATCGTCGGGAACGTCGAAGCCGTGAACCTCGATGCTGGTACTGCGTCTACGACCCAGGACAACGGCATGGCAGGTGCTCCGACCCAGCCAGAAGGCGGAGACAATGCAGCAGCACCGACTGCTGACGCTCCTGTACAGGATGCACCCGCTACTCCTGCTGCCGATGCACCAGTAGAGCCAGCCGCTCCTGCTGCTGACAGCGCGAACAGCGCAGCTCCCGAAGCTACCCCAGCTCCCGAGGCCGAACAGCCGAAGGAAGGTGTGAACTTCGTTGGCAAGCACAGCGTCTCGGGAGAATAACACCCCGTTTCACATGTAACCCATAAATAAAAGCCCCTCGTAATGAGGGGCTTTTATCGTGCGTGGCTTATTGAGCGTCGAGCGGATACTCGTACTTCGGCTTCGTGGCTGCGTCCACTGCGGAGAATGCGCCTGCGGCCGTGAGACCTGCGACGATTCCCGCGCCGAACGTCATGAGCGGCGAGGCCAGGTTCGAGAATACGAACGCGAGACCGATACCGAAGGCGATGGCCAGGAGGCCAGCGAACCGTGAAGCGATGAGGTTCGTGCCCTTGCACACCTGCACCAGCGCGATGGTGAGCGGGGCTACTCCTGCGACGAGAGCGAGCACTGACTGCGAAAGGAATGCTGTATCTGGGGTCATGTTACATGTGAAACGCTACTTATAATTTGGCGACGAGCGCGGCGACTTCCGCGAGCTTGTCGATTATCTGCTTCTTGAGCATCGCTGCGCTCTCCAGTGAGGAGAACATGCGCTTGAGAAGCTCTTCGCGGACGGGGATGGTGTTGTCCGACTTCGCGAAGGAAATCTCCTGGTGCGAGAGCAGAATCATGTCGGGCTTGATAGGGATGATTGCCTCGTTCTTCTTGAGAATCTCCATCGCGCAGCGGTACTGCCACTCGGTGAGGGCAATCTCCTGCGGCTCGATGATGCCATCGCCGTCGATGTCGTAGCGGGAGGCGAACTCGATGCCGATGAGGTATCGGTTCGGATTAACGAACGAGCCGTCCTGGTTCTTGAGCAGGTAGCGAAGAGCGTTCGCGCTCGGGCGGTCGATGATGCCTGCGTGCCAGGAGTCATCAGCGTCCTTCACGAGCTGCGTGACCTGCCCTTCCTCGCGTCCGATGACGTAGTGGGCGGAGGTCGGAGACGGACGGTTGGCATTCATGAGCCATTCGACTGCGCCTTCGTATCCTCCGAGAGTCTGGTGAAGAACGTACCCGCGCTTCGCCATCACTCCCTTCGTATAATTCGGTGTCTGTTTGAAAAGTATATCCATAAACATTATCTTCCGCGACCGAGCCTTCGCAGCTCTGTCTCGTGGAGCGTCTCGATGCGGACGAGACGGCCGTTATAGTCTGATAATTTCTCATCGAACGCATCGAACTTCACGTCGAGACGTTGGATGTCTGCCTTCAAATGCTCCATGTGGTTCGACTCAAGGAGCTGGGCATACTGCTGGATGTCAGCGAGTTTCTTGTAGATGTCAGTGAGTGACTGACCAGACTCCGCACCATCTTTCTTCGGCGCGAAATACTTGAACACGATAACGATGAGTCCCGTGGCCGCGGCCATTCCTGCGACTGCGGCAATGTTATTTGCTACGCTCTCCAGCATGGTCTTTCTCTTTTTTAATGGTAAAGAACTTCACTGCGATTAAGTGCAAAACGAGAAGAGCCGTCAGCGCAACGTAAGCTGCGGAGACGGGTTTCCCGATGCACTCCTTCACGGCGGCGACGATGACCGTGAAGACCAGAACCAGGTCGGGCAACGATGCCGTGGCTACCTTCGCGACCATTCGCTTGGCTGCGGTGAATCGTACCGCATCTCCAGTCTCGGGGTTGGGAGGGAGCTTCTGCTCTTGTGTGATTGCCATGCGTGTATTGTAACACACATTAGGCCACACCTACCTCACGAAGTTCGAGCGAAATTGTGGATTCCAGCTCCTTGTCTTTCTGGAGAATCGGAACCTTTGCGGCGAAGCTGGAGACGAGCACCTTGTAGTATCCCGTATAGACGGTAGCACCGCTGCTGTGGGATACGGCGACCGTTCCGCGCTGCCCGCGCAGCAATCCCGTGAAGGAAAGGCGCGTCTTGCCCGTGTAGAATATCTCCTCGTTGTCGATGAGGAGGCGGCCTTGCTCGGGGAAGTCGCTGGTGTCGTCGCACGCGATGGACGTGGCCGAGCTGTTGAGCGATGCCGTCGTGAGGCATTTCGCGTAGTCGAGGTCTTGGAACTCAAGGATGCTCTTCGTCATCCAGGCACGTTCGGCCAGGGCGCGAGACTCGCGACCAGAGACCGTGACCTTCGAGCCGTCAAGGAGTTCGAGTTCGTTCGCGGCGTTCACCGAGAACTGCCAGGTCTTCGTCTGGTTCGGCTGCGGCAGGTACTCCATGACCACGTCGTACAGTTCGGGAGTATTCGCTCCGCTGCCTTCCATTCCAATCCAGAGCCAGAGCTTCTTGTAGATGACCGCATCCCCGAACTTGAGGCTCTTCGATGTGACCGTGCCGCCATCGACAGAGAAGTCCGCGGAGCCGAGCGTCGTCCATGAGGTCGAGCTGGAGAGTTCTCCCGTCGTGTACTTGACCACGATTTTCTGGCTGGAGACCAGCTTCTTGAAGATGAGCGTGAGGGAGAATGCGAGTTTGTCGATACCCGCCACGTTGTCGATGTTCGACATCACGAGGAAGTTCTTATCCGCAGTCTTCTTGTAGGTGTCGAGACCACCAGTGTTGTACACCTTGGTCTTGTCGGCCGTGCCCGTGAAGTACGGACGCGGACGGTTGAAGTCTCCCGCGTAAATCGGGATGAGCTTGTTGCTCGTGGAATCTGCGGCATCCTTCACATAGTTGAAGAACGTGATGCCGTCGTAGATGAGGTTGCCCCACCAGCACTTGTTGTCGAAAGTCGCGCATCCGTATTCGAGACAGGCCGATGCTTCCGCTCCGATGGCCACCTTCGCGTCGTCCTGCTTGAAGACCTGCGTCATATTCGCGCCATCCCATGTCCACACCTGCTTGCTGCCGACGGTGATGATGAGCTTTCCGAACTGGTTCACCATGATTTTTCCGTCCACTCCGTAGGTCGGGACGCTCATGCCTGCGGTATCGAAGACCCATACGCTCGTGTCTACGGAACCCGCGATGTTCCACATGCGGAGTTCGATTTGATTGAGGCCGAGGTTGTACAGGAGGTAGTAGAGATTCCCCTGGAAGCCAGCCATGGCGATGATTTTCGCCTGGGTGTTCTTGTCGAGAACCTTCGTGAAGTCGGAAGAGGATGCTGGCGAGGCGACCGTGGTCTTCACGATTGCCGAGTAGTTGTTCGACTCGTTCTCCACCGAGATGTACGCGGTGCTGCCGATGACGCATCCCGCTCGGGTGCTCTGCACGCTGTACGGAAGAACGCCCGCGATGTTCGCGGTCTGGTCAGTCCAGGTCGAGCCGTTGTACTGCTGCGCGACGGTCGAGGTTCCAGCTCCGACGGAGAGTGCCCAGCCCTTGTTGAGGAATCCGAAGATGCGGGAGATGGCGAGCTGGTTCGTTCCGAACGTCGTGGTCGTGAGCGCGGTATATCCCGAGCCGTTATCCGTGTACACATGAGGTCGGCTCGTGCCGCTGTTCTCATTCGTACCGATGAGCGGATAGATGGTCGATGCGATTTCCACGATGTTTCCGCAGGTGATTTCCTCGGAGAGCGTGGCATACGTCGTGTACGCGAGGTCGAGCTTGATGCCTCCCTGGAGGGAGTATGCGTCGATGTTCGAGGAATAGTAAAACTGCGCGTCATCGCGGAAGGTGGTCTCTGACTTGATGCCGCCCGACCAGTCGGTCTGGGAAACGTACCACCACTTCGAGAGGTCGTTGTACGAACGGTCTCCCTGGGCGAAACGGTTGCCGTAAAGAGCCGACTGGTTCACCTGGTAGGCTGGCTGCTGCTGCACTCCCTTGAGCATGTAGCCCTGGCCGTTCAGCGCGAGATGATATTTACCTTTGGTGACGATGACAGACATAGGGTTTTACTTCATGCGATTGCGGATGCTGTTGCCGATGGTGATGCCACGCTCGGTCTTGATGCGCTTCGCGAGTTCGGATGCGGCATCGTATACCTGGTTGCCTCCCATCGGAGTGTCGCCAGAGTTTCCTGCTGATGCGGTGAGCGTTGCGATTTTGCGCTTCTGCTCCGCACTGACGGTATCGAGAGCCTCCTTGTGGACGGCCTTGTTCTCCTTCGCGTAATCCTTTACGCCTCCGACCACTGCTGCGATTCCACTTTTGATTTTGTTCATAGCTTTTTCGTTTAACTATTAAGGCCTGCCTCCTCGATTGTTGAAGGCTGGGAAGATTCGTGCGGGACGGGTCGGCTTGAGCTTCGCCTTCTCCATCTCGTACCAGCGGTCGTAGCGGTCGATAATCATGATGATTTCTTGCAGCTTCGTGCGCGTGGTTTCCTGCGTTACCTCGGAGAGAGACTCGACGAGTTCGCGAATCTTGTACCTCCAGTAGCGCGAGATGGCGGCGTACTCGATGATGGTCATGAACCGCTCCTGCACGTCGATGGTGTCGGACGTTGCCGTGCCGAGGACATACGATTTGAGACCCTTGATTTTGAGAGGCTCGTTCGCGGTGGAGAATGCCTCGCGAGTGCCGAGGTAGATTTTATTCTCGTCGCGGGAGTAACGCCAGTTGGCGGAATCTTCCACGAGACACCAGTCCATCGCCGAGCCGTTCTTGCGGCGCGAGAAGTCGATGACAGCGATGCACTTCGGCTGCGAGCCAGAGAGGTCGAGCGATGTCATGGCGACCGTCGAGACGAAGTTCACCTCGTCGGTGAACTCCTTCCAGAAGTCGTCGCCGAGAGAGAGGATGCAACTGTTGATGATGTCGAGCCAGACGGAGTCGAGGAGCGCGACCGTCTTGTTGTCGATGGATACCGCTACGCCGTTGCCTGGAGCGGAGACGAACGTGAGCGCACCGTTCTCCTTGTTGAGGGTGTAGTCGGTGGTCTCGGTCTTCGTGACTCCTCCGACCTTCACTGTGTACGAACCTTCGAGAATCGGGTAGGTGAGGAGAGGCATGAGGAAGAGCAGCGTGTTGCCGTCTCCAGACCAGTCCACATGCACCCACTTCTCCACGTCGCCGACCTGGACTCGAAGCTGTGCAATTTTTTGCGCGTATGTCATAGGTTTAGTTTAACACTACTGGTCACGCTTTCCAACGATTCCAGCGTCGTTACTTTTAATGGCTTTAATGCTCGTCCCGCGAGTGCCTATCTTGCCCGCATCCGCGCTCTTGATGGCCTTGATGAACCCCTTGCGGATGATGCCGAAGGTGGTGATGACGGCGTTGAACACTGGCGTGAGGGTCAGCGTCTCGTAGAAGGTACGGCCGCGCTGGGTGGTGATGGTATCCGTATGGGTGAGGGTCTCGGTAAGCGTGCGCACGATACTGCGGATGATGGTATCGGTATGCGTCACCGTCTCTGTAAGGGTGCGGGCAACGGTCTTGAAGAACGTGTCGGTCATCGTAAGAGCTTCGGTGAGCGTGCGTCCTGCCTGTTTCAACACGGTATCAGTGTGTGTCAAGTTCTCGGTGAGAGTGCGGAAGAGAACGAGCGTGCGCGTGAACGTGTCCGTATGGGTGATGGTCTCCACCAGGGTGCGAGCAATCGAGCGGATGATGGTATCGGTATGAGTGAGCGTTTCGGTGAGTTCTTTGAACTGCACCTTTATCTTGAGGATGGTGTCGGTATGCGTGATGGTCTCGGTGAGAGTACGGACGATGCTTCGAATCATGGTCGCCGTCAGCGTCATGCTTTCCGTCAGCGTGCGAGAGACGGTTTTGAGTACCGTATCCGTGTGAGTGATGGTTTCGGTCAACTCCTTCGTGATGGTGTTGGTGAACGGGTACGTCTTGCCGTTGCCCGAGTTGTAGAGAGATGTCGCTTCCGCCGCGGTGAGGCAGCGTTCCCAGAGACCGATTTCGTCAATCTGCCCCTTCCAGAAAATAGTGTTCGTGCGGGCGTGGCCGATGTCGAAGTGTCCCGCATCCGTGATGGTCGTGCTGTATGCGCCGCCTCCGACTGCCGTTCCGTCCACATAGAACGTCATCGTGAGGCCGTCCCATGCCGCGATGACGTGATGCCAGTTGCCGTCATTGAGAGTCGAGCCGAGGTCGTTCGAGCTGACCCAGCTTCCGTTGTTGTGGTAGACGCGGAGGTTGCGCGTAGAGCCGCTCAAGCTAGGGTTATACGCGAAGACCACGCCGTTCGACGTGCTCACCGCGCTTTCCTGCGTATCCCAGAGACGGTAGTTCGTGTCGGAGATGGAGATACCGCCGTCTTTAATCCACATGGCCACGGTGTATGCGCCCGTCGGCTGCGCGATGCTGCCCGTGATTTTCGAAGTCGTGCCGTTGAAGCCTGCCGCATTGCTTATCTTTCCCGCGGCATACGAGATGGAGGTGTCAGTTCCGTTCGCGCTGCCCACCGAGTCGTTGCTGTTCGCGTCCACTTTCCAGTACGCCTTGATGCTGGTATTGAGGTCTGTCACGTCAGAGCTATCGACGAAAAGCGTGTCGTTGTTCGCGCCGTTGCAGTGAAGGAGCATGACGGTGAATGCGTCAGTCGTGTACTCGCTGCTCGGAGGAGTGAAGTTCGAAGTGTGGCGGCACACTCCCTTCGAGATTCGAATCTCATCGAGGTATCCCGTGAAGTGGTTTCCGTAGAATCCGCTCGGGTTTCCTCCGACGTACATGAGTCCCGCCATGTCTTTCCATGATGCGGCGAAGCTACCGAGTGCGGCAGTCACAGTCTTCGAGACTCCGTCCACGAAGAAGTACCAGGTGCTTCCGCTACGGCCGACCTCGATGTGATGCCAGACGTTGTTCGTGAAGAGGCCAGAAGGCACGGTGGCGTTCAAGTCCCATCCCGAGCCTGCGCCAGAGTTTGCGGAACCGAAGCCGCCTCCCGCGCTGTCGGTCTTGAGGTTCACTCCGTTGAAGTTTCCCGAGTCCTGCACCTGGCCGAGGAGGTAGTTGTACCCCGTCCAGTCGAAGCAGTACACCCACATGTCGATGGTGAAATCTCCCGAGCCGAACGCGAAGTCCGCACTGTCGAGCGTGTGAATGTGGTCAGACGGAGCCGTCGTGACCTTCATCGAAGAGACACCGAACTTTTTTTCAGCCGTACTTATCTTGACCGCCCCGCGGGATGTGAATGGTTTAGCTGACATACAGTTTAATTATACATCCTTGGTAAGGACATTGCTGTCCCTACCAAAGTGAGGAATCAAACTAGCTGCACTGCACCTTCCAAGTGATTTGGAGGGAGTCGCCGTTCACCACGTTGATGGCGGTGAACACCTGTCGAGCGAGGAGCGTTCCCGAGGACGAGGCATTCAAGATGCCCGACTCCGTGACCGCGACCGTGCCCGATACAGAGAACGTGTTCACGAGCTGGGCGGTGTCGTTCGTCACCGAAGTGGTGACTCGCGATGCCGTCGCGTTCGCGCGAGTGAGTCCCGAGGCAGCAAGCTCCGTCTGGAGCGTGGTGTCAGAGACGTTCGCCGCGTTCGTACCCGTACCCGTTGCAATGTAGGTGAAGGCCGCCTCACCACCAGAGCCGTTGAGTCGGGAAGCCGCACCTGCCTTACCTGCGGAGGTAATGAGGTTCGAGATTTCCTTCTCGTTAGCGTAGTGGCCGAGGAAGAGTGCGAGAAGCGGATTCCTGTCCGCGAAGTATGGAGAGAGGAGACCCTTCTTCATGAGCTTGCGGCAGAGATTCGTTTCTTGATACACCTTCTTCACTTCACCGTGGAACGTACCGCGCTTGGCGCAGTCCTGCTCCGTGCCCACAAGATTGTGGTCTACGGCATAGGCACACTTCGCACAATGGCGTACCTGGTAATTCACATTATCCAGTTCCTCCATGCGAGAACGCTGTAGCTTTGCGCTAATGGTTTCTGGTTTCATGAGGTGTTGCTTCTTTGACTTCGGCAGATTCCGATTCCTTCTCACTCTTGTCACGGGCGAGAGCTACGACCTCCTCGTGTTTTTCAACGAGTTCGGCTGGAGCCTCGAACGTACCGTTCTTCGTGAGTTCGGCGATTGTCTCGTCCGCTTTCTTCAATGCCTCCTCCTGGTCTTTGTTCTCGATAGCGGCAGTCTGTTCGCCGAGGCGCATTTCCAGAAACTTCTGGAGGTCTGCTTCGATGAAGGTCTTGTTCGTACCGAAAGGGAAACCGTGAGAGAGAGATTCGACCACCTGGTCGTTCTCGTCTATGAGGTCGAAGTCCACTTTCAAGAAATCTTCCTGGTCGTCGATGACACGGTCTTTCGTGATGTTCGTGATTTGGAGTTTCTTAATCATGCTAGTCGTAGAAGATGTATGCGACTGCGGCTGTACCAGTGATGTCCACAGAGAGCGCGTTGGTGAGCAGCTTCTTTCCAGCTCCAGGGAACATTACTTCCCTAGTGTCGGCAGTCGGCGTGTTCAGCGCGAAGAAATCCGTGCCCGTCACCGTAGCTGCTTCGTAGAGCTTGACGCTCGTGGCATCGGAACCTCCGAAGAGGGCGACACCGCGGATGACAGTTCCTACTGGCAGTGCGGCATTGGTATCTGCTGCGATTCGTTTTATCTGCATACAGTTTCTTTTGTTGGTCTAATAAGAACGAAAGGCTCGACCAAGCCTTTGTTCTTTTGCATTAAGCTGCCGCTGGAATCTTCGCTACGTCCGAGTCCGCATCCATGAAAAATCCTTTCCATGAGGTGAGGGAGACGCAAGTGAGTTCGAGCGTGCTGCTTGCTGCAATCGCACTGACCGCGCTCGCACCCGTACCGCCGTTGATGCCGATGGTAGCTGGTGCTGTGGTCTGGAGCTTGAATCCGTTCGAGCCAACGTCAATCGTGAGCTTCTTTCCTACGACTGGCGCAGGGAGAGTTACGATTTTCGTGCTGACCGACGAAGTCACCGTGACGTGGCGGGCGGTAGCTGGGATTACTCCCGTGCCATCACCTGCGACAGTGGCCGTGACTGCGACCGCGTTGGCGGTCTTGTCTGGCGTTACTGAACCGTCCGCGATGTCGTTCGTTTCGATTTGTCCCGCCTCGCGAGTCTTATCGAAAAACGGAATCTTGCGACCTGCTGATGTCTGTTCCATAGAGGTTGTGAGATTACGTTGCTAAAGCCGACATTCTTCCCCGAAGGGAGCTGGTTTTGTTTTGAGGAAAGCCAGCAAAACCCATGCAGCTCTCGATTAAGAGAGGCTGTTGTGGAAGAAGAATGCCTCCTTCGCGTTGCGGACTTCCATGGTGTACTGACCAGTGACCTGCGCCTTCCATGAGCGACCAGTCTTCGCAAGCTCTTCTGCACGCATTGCGTCGTTCTGGAGGTTCATGTACTTCACGCGGCTCGACTGACCGATAATCATGGTGTCATCTGGCATCCACGGGTCAACCCAGACATTGAGCACATAGCCGAGGTCGGACGTGAACTTATCGACGACGTATCCCGCATCGGTGGAGTTGTACTCCTTGCGGCGGTATGCCTGGTCGAAGGCCGAGATTGCACGCTTCTGCTTTCCACCCACGAGGATGAAGTCAGGCTCGCCACCGTCATCCCAGATGAGCTTCACGCCTGCGTTCACGACGCTAGGAGAGAGAGCTTCGGATGTGGTTGAGTAGTTGCCGCCCACCTGGGAGGTCATCTCAATCATACCTGCCGAGCTGCGGTATGAGGTATCAGAACCAGCGTCCGCGGACTTGATACCGTTGATGAGGGTATTGTCCATCTCGCGCATGATTTCTTTCATACGCTGTGCGGTCTGGTAAGCGAACTCATCGGCGACACCTGCCTGCTTTACAGCGCGGAGGGTGTACGAGATGTTGACTCCACGAGAGTAAATCTGCGTGTAGTTACCGACCTTCGTGCGGATGCGCGACTCGTCGGCGGGAGCATCCTGCGATTCCTGGTTCGTGTGAGCGATGATGAGAATCGGGAACGATGCTGCGTGCGTCTCTCCAGTCGTCGAGCCGTAGCCGCGAACGATGGTGAGAGCGTCGGTCGAGACAGCCGTGACCTGCATGACTTCCGTCTTGCCTGCCGTGTTGTCCTTGAAGAGAGTTCCGATTTTGAAGCGGACTCCCTGACCTGCGACGACCGACATCGAAGTGGTCGAACCGTCGATACCCGTACCCGACTCTGCGGCGGTGTTAGGGTTGAGCTGGTCTTCCATCCAATAGTGAGAAGTCTCGATTGCGGCCTCACCCATCGAGATGCGGGAGAGGAGCGCGGTGTTGTCCGAACGGATGATGCTTGCGAGTTCGTTCGACAAGTCGAGGAACTCACCTGCTGCCTGGTCGAACGATGCAGTTGGTGCTGCTGTTGCTAGTGACATAGTGTTCTAAAGGTTAGATGTAATGGCTACTTTTTCTTGCCCATGCGGTATCGCAATGCGCCTGCGGTGTCACCCTTCTTCAAGAGTTCGTCGTAGGCTGCGTCACCGACTGGAGCAGGGTTCACCGCGCCTGGAGTCGGGACAACGGTGTCCTTCTTCGCAGGAGTAGCTGCGGGTGCTGCTGGGGTCGCTGGAGGTGTTGCCGTCTTTTTCTCTGCGATTTTGGTCGCGCGAGTTTTCAGCTCCTCCTCAATTAGACCGAGTGCGTCTTCCGCGTCGAGCGCGTCGTTCGCAAACAATGGGAGGACACCGAGCGGATTCCTTTCGAACATCGTGCGGAGAGTCGGGTCAGCGTCGAGAACCTCGCGGTACTCTGGCTTCATCGCCAATCTCATGATGCCCTGGGATGCTTTCACATCCTCGTCTGCGCCGTCGCCGTCTCCATCTCCCGCTGCTGGGGTAGCTGGGGTTGCGGCAGGTGAACCAGACTTCTGTCCCGTCTTGGGGTCAATCCCGTGACGCTTCATAATCTTGCTCATGCGCGTTGCCTCCGAGTCAGCCGTGCTTTGTCGAGCCTTGAGAGTCTCGAACTCTGACTTCTTCACAGTAACAGTTTCATCCGCCGCATCTGGTGCGGGGGTGGCTGCGCCCGAACCGTCTCCAGCAGGAGGAGTAGGTTCCTTTGGGTCTACAGGGGTGGCCGCGTCGTTTTTATACATAAAAACTTTTTGGTGATTAAACTTTACTAATGCGCATAGTATAGCACCTTCGAGGACAAAAAAGCGATGGAGTCAAGGAGTGTGGATAACCGAGCTTTGCGCCGCGCCGCGTTTAGTGCCATACTTTTGGTGTAAGAGAGAAATCTCTTGCCACCAAGACCCTTGCACGCAGAACCTTTTCACAAGGGGCTTGCTCGGAGAAATCTGTACAAGCACTTGGTGAAAGGGTTTTTCTTTTGTTTCACACGAAACACTCGCGGGGGGTTTAACTGGAGCGAGCACCAATCCAGTATCTCGTATAGGGCTGTCGCGGCTTCAAATAGCGACCTCGAACTCATCGAAAAGAAAGTTCACCTGTACGGTTTCCCTACCTTCCTGTAATTGCATTTCTCACTTTTGAAATGCTTGGGGGGTAGGGGGGCTGTAACAGCTCGAATCTATCGAAAAAAAAATAAATACAGGAAAAGCAAAACCCCTCGACCGTGAAGCCGAGGGGTTTCTTATTGCGCAAGGTATGTGGGTGTCTAGCCAAGAGTAGCCTCGCATCCCGCACACTGATAGAAACGTCTATGCGGAGTTCATGTGACTGCCGCACTAAAACCATACCAGAAACGCGCGGCCTTGTCTAGTGACCCATCCAGCCCCCGACCGTTTCGTAGATGCTTTCCTTGCCTTTTCCTTTCGACGGGAAGACCGTGTTCACGAGAGGGCGAGTGAAGCCGAGCTGCGAGATAGACTGCTTCGCGAGACCAGAGCCATTCGCGGTAAGGATATTCTGCGCGTACTTCGAGATGTCCGAGAAGGTCGGGCCGAGGACGAAGTCGCCGAGGTCTCCCTGCTGTGCGGCACGCATCGAGTCTGCGACGAGACCGTACACGCCCGCACTGGTGAGGTCGGAGAGATAGCGGTCGAGGAACTCGGTCGGTCGCTTCTCGTTGGTGACGAGTGAACGAATGTCTCCGAGCACTTCGCCAGTCATCGGGAAGACGGTTCCCATGATGAGCAGGTCGCGCATGAACTTCGACTTCACTCCGTTCTCTGCGAGGTCGTTCTTGAGGATGCGGCCGATGTATTTCACCTGCTGGTACGCGAAGGATTTGTATTGCGAGAAAACCTTACCCCACGGCGATGACATGAAGCCTGGGAGGTCTATCGGGCGGGAGAGGAACTGCGTCTGCTCGACGAGCTTCGAGCCAGCTTCGAGGAGGTCTTCGCGAGTGAGGAATCCGCGAGCGAGTGCGGAATCGACATCGACTCCGAGTTCCTTGAGGCGCATGACCTGCGGGTCGCGCGGGTCGTAGTTGCCAGTGCCGTTCGCCTTCATCTCTCCCTGGCGGCTCTTCACGAGCTGGTCGTATGAATCGACTCCAGGGTTCGCGGTGCGAAGGTTCGTCTCCGCAATCTTGTACGAGTCCACGACTCCCGAGAGGATGGATTCTTTCTTCGCCTGCTCGTTGGTGAGGCGGAGGATTTCTTCGTCGAGTGCCTTGATGTCGGAATGAATCTCGGCGACGCGAGTACCGAGGTCTTGCTCCGCAACCTTTGCTGTGGACTTCGGAACTGGAATGTCATCGCCCATGCCGACAGCGCGAGCCTCGTCGTAGCGTTCTTCGAGGCGTTCGAGAATGCTCTGCATCTTCGAGCGGCGCAGTTTGATTGCTGCTTCGAGAGCATCATCCACTGCGGACTGCGATGCAGGAAGGGATGCGACAGCTTCGGCCGCGGCAGATGCTTCCGCTCCTCCGCCGAGGCGGGCGATTTCAGACTTGAATGCGTCGATGGATGTCTTGAGGTCGGAGACGTAGGCCTCGGTCATCGGCTTCGATTCCGCGAGAAGGTCGTCTTCGAGCGTGTCCTTCGCCTTCTGGAGCTTTCCGATTTTGTCCTGGTAGGAACCGCTCATCGTATCGAGCTGCTCCTGCGCCTTGCCGAGAGAGCCAGCGCGGAGGTCGAACTTCTCGTTCGGGTATGCGGCCTTCCATTCGTCGGCGAGCTTCTGCTGGATTTTGTATCCCTCTTCGCCGATACCCTTCTCGAACGCGCCCTTGTCCACCATCATCTTGAGGATGTTCTTCTTCTCCTCCTGGGTCGCGCCCGCGAGTCCTCGTGACTTGAGGAGCTTGTCGAACTCGGAGAGAGCGTAGCGTTCCGCGACCGATGCGCCGACGGAGCGGTTGAAGTTTTCGGTTGCGGTGAAGCCCGTCCAGTTGAGGAACTTCTCTGCGGCCTTCGCGCTCTGTCCAGAGAACTGGAGAGAGTCGCGGAGGAAGCCGTTCACGAGCGAGCCAGACTCGATAGCCTTGCGTGCACCCGCGGAGCGGAATGCCTGCTGGAGACCGAACACCGTGCTCTTGAGGTCTGTCGAGAGGAGGTAGTTGAGGTTCTGTCCGACGTTTACAATCTGTCCGAAAGCGAGCTTCGGAATCTGGAGGAGGCGGAGGAACTGCGAGACGCGCTCCGCTTCGGGAGATTTCTGGAGCGTGCCCATGATGGTGCGTACCACCTTCTCGAAGTTCTTCGCGTCCTCGATTGCATGGATGCCGCGGTTGGGGTCGTTGGAGATTTTTCCAATCATGTTCTTGATGACCTCATCGTCGGCTCCGAACTGCTTCGCGACGTTCAAGCGCATCGCCGCATCTGCCGAGTAGACAGGGAGCACGCGAGCGGGGTTCGGGTCGTACCATGGGAGGTTCACCTTTCGATTGAAATCGAGGGAGCCAGCCTGCGGGGTGAGCGTGGACTTGCGGTACTTCATGTCCGCGACGACCTTGCCGAGAGCGTCGTCGATGCTGGTGGCTTCGCCGTCAGCGACCATCTTCTGCAAGAAGCTGTTCGCCTCCTTCTTCACGCGGCCGCCGTTCGCGACGATGTCCGCGTAGTCGTAGTAGGCCTTGTATGCGTCATTGAGGTTGGTGAACTTGCCGAGCTTGTACACGGAGTTCTCTACCATCTCCTGCACGACGGGGTCGTTCGATGCGTAGAGAGCCTGGCGGGTAGCATCGTCTCCCGCGGCTTCAATCTGCGCGACCATCTTCTTGTCGAGAGGCACGACGGGCGTGTGCTTCGGCAGGTAGGTATTCACGTCGAGGAGATTGTCTGTCACTCCCGCGCGTGATGCTTCGAGACCGTACCGCTTTCGAATCTCGTCGAGGAACTTGAGCTTCGGGTCAGCGTCGATTGCCGCACGCTGCACCTCGGGGTTCGAGAACTCGCCCTGGCCGCGGAGCACCTCGTCGTATTTGCTCATGAGAGCAGCGTCGTCTCCGACGTATGCGACATCCTTGAAGAACCGTCCCATGGTTGCGGGCGGCTTCATGAGTCCGTTGTCGATGAATCCGATGTGGAGAGCACCGAGGTCTTTGCGGGCGATGTCGTTCGCCTTCTTGTACATGGTGACGAAGGAGTCTCCGATTTCGCCGTAATACTTCTTCATGATTCCCTCCTGCGAGAGCGCGTACTGGTAGAGATGGTTCAAATTGCGCTTCGCGTTGTCGGAGAGGAGGCCGCCGACGGATGTCTTGAGCGTCTGCATAGGCTCGCGCAATGCGCCGCCTGCCGCTTTCACGCCGCGGAGAGTGAGACCCATGCCCTGCATGAGTGCCGTACCTCCCGCGCCGAGTCCTGCGCCCAGGAGTCCCGTCGTGAATCCTGACTTGAGGCCTTCGCCGAAGTCTCCGTTCTCCTTGAGTCCAGAAAAGAATCCGAGCGGTGCGGAGTAGAGGAAGCCAGTGGCCGCGTGCTTGAGAATCGGCACATCGCCGATGTACTTCATGGCCTTCGCGATGTTTCCGAACTCTCCGACGCGGGCGAGGAGGGTCGCTTCCTTCGCTGCGAGGAGAGCCTTGCCTCCCTTGGCTGCCCATCCTACTGGAAGGACAGAGAGAACGCCTTCGCCGACAGATGCGCCGAGGCGGAGGATGTTCTTGCCAGTGCTGCGCTGCTCTCCCACGCCGTCGATGAGCATTCGGTAGGTCTCTGGGTCGGAGTATCGAATCTTTTCGGCCATCGCACGCACCTCGCGGCGCGTATCGCGGATGTCCTTGCCGATGAGACCGAGTTCGATAGCCGCATCCGTACCAGTTCGCGCGAACTCCGTGAGTCCTGCGCCCACTTTCGTGATGAAGTTCGATTGCTTGGTGTCGTCGATGCCGTAGATGAACGCATTGCCGAAGCTCTGGTGCTCCATGCCGTTGTAATTCGTGTCGTCTCCGTAGAGAGAGAAGGCATTCGTAGGCTTGCGGTACTTCGAAAGGTCGTCCGCAGTGAGGACGGTCGAGTTCGCGATGGCATTCCAGTCATTCTGACGCTGCGCTGATGCAGTAGTCGGCACAACCGCTTCGGTTTCAGTTGTTGGTGTTTCTGGTAGCAACATAGGATTTAAGCGAGGCTCTTAAAAAAGTTCTTGCCCTTGTCGATGAGGTCGTTGATGGAGGTCTTTCCGCCCTGGGTTATCGGAGCGGGAGCGTTCGGAACGTCTGGCTTGTTCTTGTTGCTGAAGAAGGACGCGACTGGCGCGGGTTCTCCAGAGCCAGGGATGCTGCTCGGGCCGATACTGCCGCTCAATACGGAGTCGCTGGTTTGCGAGTTGCCGTAGCCGAGCGACGTGACCTGCGGCTTTCCGCCATTCGGAATGCCAGAGACCGAAGCTGATGGCAGATTGCCGACACCCACGCCCTTGTCAGTGATGGTTGAGCCAGTGCGAAGCGTGCCGTCTGCATTATAAAGAGCATCTTTGGTTGCATAGTAGGGTACGGCATACTGGCTCGGGTCTTTGCCCAGGCTCTTCATATAGCCATTAAAGTTTTTCATCTTGTCCTCGATGGTCTTGCCAGAGATTTCATCGAGCTTGCCCGCTGGGTTCGAGTAGAAGTAGCGGTTGCCGACGCGCACGAGAGAGTCCGCAGGCACATCATTCGAATCGAACTTGAAGTTCTGCGAGAAGTCGAGACCGTCGGAGCGAATCTGGTTCGCCATCTTTCCAGGGCGAACGTCGCTGCCGAACTTCTCCTTCTCTTTCGCGTCAGACATGAACACGCGGCGGATGTTGCGCACGAGAGACTCGCTGCCAGAGACGAGCTTGAGTTCGTTCTGCGAGAACGAGTCGTCGTCGGTCTGCTTCGAGGTTGTGCCCTCGTACTTGAGGCCACCGAGTACCGCAGCCTTGATGACGTTTCCGTCCTTGTCGGCCGCCTGGTCGTAGGTGCGAAGGTACACGGGGAGCTGCTTGAAAGCATTGCCACCCATGTTGAGGTTCGTGTCCGTGCGCATGTAGCTCTTGGTGTCGATGCCGTCGGTGGTGACGATGTCGATGTTCACCATGTTTCCAGTCGCGGGGTTCGTGTCGATTTTGAAGGCGATTGCGCCTGGGTCTTTCGGGCCGACTTTTCCATCAGCAGGGTCGTAGCCGATTGCTGGGTTGTACGAGTTCATGAGTGCGGCATACTGCGCTGCCTTGGTCTTGAGGTCTCCGAGGTATGCAGTCACTTCCGCAGGGATGTCTCCCGAGGTTCCGTACCGCTCATATATCTTGGCCATCACGTCGGTCTGGTACTTGTCATACGCATCCGCATAGAGTGCCGCGAAGTTTCCGATGACCGCGCGAGGGTTCGCGAGATTGTTCTTGGCGATGGCAATCTTCGCGTCTTGGAGCTGGGTGTCGAAGACATTCTTGTCATTCATCACGTCGGTGCGCTTCGTCTCAAGCTGGGTCTTCTTCGCCTCCATCTCGTTGAGCTTGATTTGCACGTCGAAGGAATCAGGCAGAGCCTTGAGCCTGCCGATGGCGTTGTTCACTTCTTCTGGCGTATTGAACTCGCCGTACTTCGTGCCTGCGAGTGCGGAAGACACCACGAGGTTCACGAGGTCACTGTCCGATGCACCAGATTTTTTTGGGGTATAGAACCCGACGAGTTTTCTTTGTGCCATAAAATTATTGAGGGATGATTAAGCGCGTGCCAATCTGAATCTTTTTCGCTGTGTCTTGATTATACACCGTTCCGTCCTCGGCTTTAATCTCGAACGCGCGTGATGCGTTGCCGAGCTTCTGCTGCGCGAGGGTAGAGAGGTTGTCTCCAGCCTTCACGACGTACACGTTGGAAGGGAGCGAAGGAGAAGCGGGAGGCGTTGCGGGCATGACTCCAGTCGGAGGCGTGACCACGGTCGTGGTGGCAGGCGCAAGAGGAGCAGGCTGGGTCTGCTGCGGAGACGTAGGCTGCGGAGTACCGCCGCCAGGCGTGACCTTCGCGCTGGTAGGCGGAGCGGGCACGATGTCGGTCGGAGCCGTAGGCGTGCTCGTGAGCGGAGCCACTGGAGCAATCTTGGTCTTCGTGATGTCGGTCGCGAGAGGTGTCTCGCTTCCCGTCGAAGGGCGGACGAGCTTGATGCCGAGAGCCGATTCGATGGAGCCGAAGGAATTGTTGAGCTGGGACTCCGTGATTTTTCCAGCCTCGAACTCGTTCGATGCCACGGTCGCGATGTTGTCAGCGAGAGTGGTTACGGTATCCACGCGCTGCGCGTCGATGGCTCCGATGAAGGGAGCGAATATCGGCATGGACTTGAGCTGGTTGTAGTAGTCGCTGACCGACTTGATGCGGGCGAGAGGAACCTGGCCAGACTTCGAGGATGCGGCAATCGTCGCGTTCTCGTTGTCGATTTCGCTCTTGAGTTCGGTGAGGTACGTCGTCGAGATGTAGTTGCCGCGCTGCTGTTCCCAGAACGCCTTTTCGCTGGTGTAGCGCACGCCGTTGTATGTGAAAGGAGCGGAGCCGTCTGCGGCATCCACGAATCCAGTCATGACGTTGAGCTTCTGGTTGCCCTTGATTCCGTTCTTGGTGGTCTGGTAGGTCAGCTCGTTGAGCGAGTTCTCCACCTTGATGGTTGACTTGTCGTTGTAGAGCGAGGAGAGCGTCGCATCCCACATGGCTACCTCATCGGTGTTGCCCGAGAGCTGCGCCTTGGCCTTGCGGTTCGCGATGTCGGTGATGACACCGTCGATGGTCGGGATAGACTTGTCCTTTTCCGCGAGAGTGACGCGGTTCTTGAGCGCGTTTATCTCGTTGGTCTGCACCTGCTGCTTCGCTTCCGAGACTTTCCCGATGAGTTCCGTGCGCATCTCTTCGGAGACCTCGCCGTTCAGCGATTCCTCCAGCACGTTGATGTACTGGTCGAGCGAACCCTTTCCGTCGATGTACGCATCGAGTGCGGTCTTGTACTTCGTGCGGATAGTCTGGTATCGGTTCATCTTCTTGAGCGTGCCGATAGAAGTCTGAATCTGCGTGACGTAGTCGTCGTCGTAGAGCGGAGAGTCCTGCTCCTCTTGGAGCTGCTTCTGGCGGTACTCAATCTGTGCGGCATAGGACATCGTTCCTTCCGAAACGAGCTTCTGGAAATCCGCCTCCTTGCGTGCTTGCTCGGTGGCTTTGACTGTCTTCGCGGAAGTGATGGCGTTGTTAATCGCCGTCTGCAAAGTGTATGAAAGGTCTTTTTTTAGATTGACTGCCATATGATTTATTTAGATGGAACCTGTCGCGCTGCTCCTCGACGACTAGCGAGAAGTGCTGCTGCGCCCTTTGATGAGACTGGCGATGCCTGGCCTGGTGAAGGAATCGGATTCTCGCCTGGCGAGTTGGCCGCTTCGTCCGCTGCGATGCCTGGCATTGCGCCCATGCCCGCGCCTTCGCCGCCAGAGAGCGCGTCTCCCGCGCCTGGTTGCGGCTGACCCGTCGCATTCGCGAGGCGGGATGCGAGAATCTCGTGGAGCAAACCTGGCTGCTTTGAGATTTCCGTGCCGAGCAGCTCGTCTTCGAGTTCCTGCTTGATGAGCTTCTGCTCTTCGCTCGGGTTCGGGATACCGATGTTCTGCTGCGTAGTCGTCATCGACTGGAGGCGTGCGTTGAACTTGTTGATTTCGTCAGAGACCGAACGGAGGAGTACCGCAGAGATGAACACGTCGGTCTTGTAGTATCCGCCGATGAGCTTGTCCGCATCCTCGATGTACTTCTCGGCGAGGATGAAGATTTTGCGGTTGAGCTGGCGGAAGGCCTCGCTCCACCATTCCTTGCGGAGGGAGATTTTATTGTTCACGCCCTGCATGACGACCGAGAGTGCGCGGCCAGTAGCCTGGAGCACCTGGTTGCCAGGGTAGAGGACGTTGTTCATGCCCGAGAGCTGCACGATGTCGTTCTTTCGGTCAGCGATGTACTGCTCGGAAGGATTGGTCTGGCCGCTCTTCGGCATCGCGTTGATTTCCGTGTCGTCTCCGACCGAGTAGATGACGGTCTGACCCGTTCGAATCTCCGTGATATTGTCGAGGTTCTTGCCCCAGTAGGTAGGGTGCGCGAGTTCCTTGATGATGTCGGCAAGGTCGGACGCACGCTCGTTGTATTCCTGCTGCGGGTCGAGTTCGTTCTCCAAATCCGACGTGCCGCGAGGCTCGCCAGGGAGGTGGATGTTCGGGATGTACTGCAACGGAAGGAAGCCCCAGTCATGCTTGATGTACTTGAGGATGGTGTTGCCGTTGTTGATGGTGAGGAGCCACTCGTTCTCAAGCCAGAGAGCCTTGATGGTGGTCATCGGGGTGTTCGTCGAATTGCCGAAGCCGTCATCGTTGAGCGTGACCTCGTTGATGTTGTCCTCGACGACGGTGGCCTTCGCTTCGAGAAGCTCGCTCGCGAAGATTCGTTTTGCGACCTCGATGCTCAAGCGGTACTGCTGCGTGAAGCCGAACATCTCCGAGTAGTTGTCGTCCTTCCAGATGACGCGGATAGTCGCAGGATTCTCGACGTTGTAGTAGGTGATTTTCTTGAGCGTCTTCGTGACGTTCAGCTTCACCTTCGGGAGTCCGTCTTCGCCAAGGTCTTGCAAGTCGGTCGTCTCCTCTTCCTTCGTCTCGAACTCTGGGAATGGCCCGAAGATGAATGCGTCTCCGAGCATGGATGCGGTACGCGCACCCTTCTGGAACTGGAGGCCGAGCTGGTTCTGCTCATGGATTTCGCGGAGGAGCTTCGTCTTTCCCTCGGCGAGTGCGCGAGAGAGCGGGTCGGTCACGTCCTGCGGCGGACATGACATCTGCGGAGGCTCGTTCGTGAGGAACGCGGTCATGTTCTCGACGATGGTGAAGCAGTAGTTGTAGGTACGCATCGTACCGTTGCCCTCCTTCTTGTATGACCACTGCCTGCCCTTATAGAAATTGCGGAGGGTCTTGTATCCGACGTAGGTTCCGTCGCCATTCACGCGACGTGTCCACTCGTACAGCATGGTGCTGTTCATGTTTTGCATGAACTGGTTGAGCTTTTTGGCCTGCTCCATGTCGTCGGTTATTTTTCCTGTCTTGAACAGGTCGCTGAATAGACTCATGTGATTTTTATAAAATTAAGTGAACATGTTTTTAATTGAAACTGGCTGGCCTTTGATTGTTCGAATCGTTGCGTTGTGCGATGCGAGAGGATTCGGTATCACTTTCTGCTGCCTTCCTCCGCGCGGGAACTTCTTTGCGATGGTGGAGACTCCCATCATGAGCGTCATCACCTCGTCCTGCTTTATCTTTCCGTCATCGAGGTGGTACATGCCGAGCTGGTCGGCGAGTTCTTGGATGAAGAAGCAGGATACGTTTCCGAAATCTGGATTCTTCTCGACGGTGTCGCCTGTCGCGGTCTCCTCGTAGTCTCGCCCCGCGGACATTTCCTTCTTGAGGATGAAGAGTGCCTCATCCTTTTCGATGGAGAATGCCTTCGGCGAAAGCTGCGCGAGCAGTTTCTTGATGACCACTCCTCCCAACGCGCCCGAGTCCATGTAGAACAGCGGCTTCACCACTGTCATACCGTCCTCCAAAGTATCAGTGAACTCGTCAATCAGCGTGCGCAAGACGGCGAACTGCATGTGCGGCGAACCACCCTGCGCTTTCTCTCTCGCTACTAGCTCAATCTTACCACCCATCGGATACGAAGTATAGTCAAGGACGTAGTGGATACTCGGGTCGCCCGTGTCGGCCATGCCCCAGTCGGAGATGACCAGGTACTTGTGGCCTTTGACGAGCGTCTTGCGGCTTGTGAGCTTCCACAACTGGTCGATTTCGGCCTGGTCGAAGAACCTCTTGCCGCCCGTAACGAACTTTCCTTCGACGACCTGCTGGTATTTCTTCTTGTCGGTGCTCAAGATGTCGGCTTTGATTTTCGTGCGCTGGTCTTCGTCGATGAAAATGTTGTCGTCGAGTTTGCCCGTCATCGCCCACCAGCCGTCTTCACCCTTCAATCCCTTGCGGACGAGGGTGTAATAGTACTGGTGCGACTGCGAATCGACCTCTGCGGTACTGATAAGGTCGAGTGCGCAGCCGTATTTGATGAGACGGGAGAGCACTTTCGCGCCCAGCTCGTTCTCCAAGTGGTACGATTGTGCGCATTCGTCGTAGGAAATGTAGCCGAATTGCCCGCCCGCGAGGGAGGAAGCCTGGTCGTGTCCGACCGCGACGGTGTAGAAGGTCGTGTTGTTCGCGAACCGCATCTCTCCGAGCTGGTTGTTCATGCCGACGAGGAATCCCTGGATGACGGGATTGAGCTTGTTGGTCTGCTTCACGCCGTTCCACTCGTACACGAAGTTTTCGTTCATAATCCACTCCACGTAGTTGAAACACGCCTTTGCCTGGCGCGTCATCGGGGAGATATTGAGGGTCTGGTAGCTCGCCTTTTGGAAGAGGTCTCCCGTCAAGTCCATTCCGATTTTGTAGAAATTGAACCAGAGGTGCTTGATAGCAATCATCACCGTCTTTCCGATTTGGTTCGACGGGCAGGCGATGTTCTTTCCGAAGAGCATACCAGTCGGCTGCTCGGGATAGACACCCTGCTCCATGAGTTCCGCACGCGGCGTGGTCGTCTGCTTGAGATATTTCTCCTGGAACGGGTTGAGCTGCATCCCGAGAATCTCGCGGGCGAAGACCGTGATGTCCGCGCGGCCTCGCTGGATGACATCGAGCAGCGAAAGAATCTCCGCCTTTGCTTCGGGCGGGAGCGACTGGTCATCTATGAAGTGCTTAATTGATGTCAAATCCATCATCGGAATCGTCGTCATCGCCCTCATTATCGTCAGTAACGTCGTTCGCGAGCACTGGCTGCGGGGCGATGCGGCCTCTCATAAGCTCCATTCCTTCGGCAGTCAGCTCTCCAGCCTGCGCTTTGGCGATGAGGTCGAGGATGAAGCCCGCTCCCTCACGCGCCTCCTTCTTTTTCTTGAGGTCTATCATCTGGCCTTTCTGAATCACGCCCGCGACATGGCGGAAGACGTTCAGCACGTGGCCTTTCTTCTTGATGCGCACCTCCTCGTCGTCTTCGGCGGACTCGTTCGTCTCGTCGAGCAGGTTCTTCGCGTCCAAAAGAAGGGATTCCGCAAGCGACATCGTCCCGTCTTCGAGCGTGGCGGGCGCGAACCGCTTCTTCTTCACCTCCGCTCCGCGGAACTGCGCATTGTGCGCGACGACATCCGTCTCTTTCGGGGTCATGTCGTCCTCCAGGCGGTATTTCGGGTTCTTCGCGAGCTGCTTGTCGAGCTTGTCCATGATGCGGTACATCGCATTCGGGTACACGTTGAACGTGCGGCCAGTCTCGTCGAGCACTTTCTCCTTCCAGGCGCGGATGAGGTCGCCGCGTTTCGCGTGAAACGGCTTCTCTCGGATGTAAAACTTCTTGAACGGGTCGATGAGGTCGCGCACGTCGTCGAGAGTATCGTAGCCAGGGGCTTGCTTCCCCGTCGAATCCTGGAAATCCTTCTCGTTCACCTCGGTCTCGGTGACGGCGGTGGCGATTTCTTCCTTCGAGATAGTTTCTTCCATGCGTCAAGTATACAGCAAAGCAAGGAGTTTTCCACTTCTCCACAGGTTTATGCACCTTCGAGAGTTTGCGCGGCGCATCCTTCGAGGAGTAAACTGGTCTCTGACAACGTGAGTTCTTGCCAGCGTCGAGAGTAAGTGCGTGCATAGCTTTCGACCTCCTGGTCTCACCACAAAGCCTTGAAAAGTAAAGAGTGAGCACAGACTGGATAGCCCTGGCGGTGAATCCTCAATCTGTAGGCATGTGCTGAATCTCGACAGGCTCCCGAAACATGGAGATGTGCCCGTTCCGAGCGGGGTTTGGGGGAAGCGGATATAGGAACCGAGCGCGTTTCTCTTGTGTAACATAGCTATATACACAAGGGATATATACCCCTTACTAAATAAGCCCTACAGAAAACACTCTTTACCTAGTAATTAACCCGTGGTCTAGTACGACACGGGGGCATCTTCGTACCTCTGGGATACTCACCATCGGTTTTGACACCTTTCCCCAGCTAATTTTCTTTAGTTATAAGGGTATCCTCCCCCACGAAAAAATTGTTCAAAGGGAAACTGGCACTACCCAAAATCGTTTTTCTGTGTTGTAGTGTTGTAGTTGACAGGCTGGTGTTGTTGTGGTTGTTCTTTTGGTGGTGTGTTGAGTACAACACAGGGGATGAAGGCAGAGTCTTGACAGGAAATAGATAATGTGTGGTTATACCCTAAACAAACAACGACAGAGACGGAGAGCGAACAAGCAAGAACAAGACAAAGAGCGCCCTTGACAAGACATGTAAAACAATCTCGAACGGAATATCCTATAATAGCCTTATATATCAATGCGGTATAGGATAGAACGAATGCGGTATAGCTTGCATTATTCTATACTATCCTGTATACTATGTGTAGTTCATTGATAACTAAATACAGAGAGAGACAAGGAAGGGATACGCCGCGCATATATATCAATTATCCAAATGCGGAAAGCCTTCAATAGTATTGTCGTTATAGTCTATGTGCTCCTGTTTAGTGCTGTGCTTATAGGTGGCCTCTGGTGCGCGTGTATGCTCACTGTAGGTATGTAGTACGTGCTCATATATCCATTATCATCCTTGCAGCGTGTCCGCTCCTTGTTTCTCTCGCATTGCATCCCCATTGTTGCGCTTTGCATTTAACCGTTTAATAAGGCCATAAGGCCGAAATATACGCATATGCAAATAATCAACATGACCAGCCAGCACGGGAACAGCGTCCCGAATCAGTTCATCATCACCGAAGAAGGCCGCGGCGCATTGGGCAACTTCATCAAGCGCGAGACCTTTCAAAGCTACCAGAGCATCATAGCCGTACGCACAGTATGGCCCGATGGTACGCGCATAGTGCTCGATGCCGACGCATGGGACTATTCCCAGACCACTGGCAAGTATCGCAACCAATTTCTAGGCGAATCGAAAGCCGAGACGCTCAAGAAGATAAAAAGCGGCGTTTACCAGCTCGAACGCCTCAACAAGTAGCCGCCATGTATATCCAAATGGACATATACGACGCGCTGCTCATTGTGGAAGAGCAGACAGGCCGCGAAGTATCCCCCGAGGAATATCTCGCCGCCTTGCAGCTCCTCAACGACGCAGGCGTGCAGCTCCCGCCTCACTATCAGCGACTAACCCGCGCATACCAGCGCGAGAACCTCATACACGCATGACCATCGTACAAATACGGCCAGCAGTGGCCTCAAGCACCGCAATATACGGCGCATGGTTTAAGGGCACAGTCTACTACGGCGCATCATACGCAGCGGCAATAGCCAACGCGCTGCGCCATCGCTAGGGCACACACGCAGAGCGCAACAACGGGGAAACAATGCACGCAGCACACCGAGCACCAGGAAATATATTTATTATCTACGCCTTGCGTCCTCGACCGTGTGCCGCGTGTTTGTCTCCTCGAATGCACGACGGAAGCAGGCAGCCGCATGGGTATGTTAGCGGCATAAGTTCAAAACCCCTATATTGCGGCTCGTATACACCGCAAATTGAAACAAGACCCGCCACGCTTGCATCGTGCCAGCATCCACGGCTTGCCGTGTGTGCCTTGCTCCTCGAATCTTGCAACGCTGGATAGTGAAGACCAGCACGACGCGGAAACCGTCAGACAAGCGCATCATTGCTTTTCCATTGGCAGTGTCGCGCCTCTCACGGGGGAAGCGTCGGAGAGGGGAGCAGGGCACACACAGGTATGCCGCATTACTCACCATAGAAAAATAAAAGCATGAACGAAAAAGAGACCCGCGTGCAGTTCACGGCTGGGTATGGCGGCAAGGTAAAAATCTCCGTCACCATCGCAGGCGAGACGCACGTCATGGAAGAGCAGGAAGCGGAGCGAATCATCGCGGGTACACTCGCCGCAGGATACCGCACCGACCTCCAGCCACGACAGCAGTACAAACGCATCTATGCGACCGACTAAAGAGCCGCGCCGCAATAGGAAAGCGAAGCCGAAGACCTGGAGCAGAAAGGGCACATGCCCATCGTGCGGCAGGGGAACGGGAAGCAAGCACCGCGAGGAATGCCGCTTCATTTATCAGTAATCTATACTCACCATGATATATAAGTTTGTCAAATGGGATGTTCCCGAGCTTGACACGCTCAAGGATACGAAGGTTTTCAAGCTCCACGAATTACTCACCAGCGGCGTGAAGATAAACCAGCAGCACAAGGACGAGCTTTACGAAATGTTCCGCAGCAGCATGACAGGCGGAGCCATCGCGAAGCTGGGCGGCTACGCTTTCGACTTCTCGAAGTGGACGACGCTGTTCTATGTCGAACAGTACGGCCAGGTTTTCAAACGCTACGCATTCAACAAGACCAGCATCCGCAAGTGCGAACACGGTCGCATTACTCGCATAGTAAAAGTAAAATAGCATGGACACATACGACAAGGAATACCAAGAAGCCGCCAGAAAATTGGCGAAAGAAATCGCCGCCACCGACCAGGCATTCACCACCATTGACGAAATCAGAGTATATAAAGGTACGAATGGCCGCACGGATTGGCGCGTATCGTTCCAGGACAAGATGGGCAACACGTTTGAAGTCAACCGCGATTGGAAAGGCTACGTGCACGTGAACCTCGTGCCGCATAAGTACTACAAGTACGTATCCAACGAGGCGCAGCACCAGGCCGCAAAGAACATCTACACCAGCCAGAAAATGAAGGCAATCACCTTGCGCAAGCTGGCCGAGAAGATGGAAGAGGCGCGAGCATTCCGCCAGGTATGCGAAGACCTCAACGCAAAGGCGGCAGACATCCGCACCGAGTTCCTCGCGAAGTTCAAGGGCATGGACGTGCAATACCGCTATGACACCGACGAGCCGAAGAACATCATCGGCGGCACCATCATCCGCGGCGGCCTCTCGTACGAGTTCAGCATCCACAAGGACGGATACATCAGCGAGCACATAAACGTGCATTACGACGTGGACAAGAACCTAGACACCTTCATGAAAATGTCGGCTAACAAATTGAAGTAGGCGTATGGCGACCTTCCACATTATCGTGAAGTTCTACGACCCGTACCCGAAGGAACAAGAATACCGCATCAGTGCGACGAAGATGCACACCGCAGTCATGAAAGCCGTTATGCAATTCAACAAGGGCAAGCGCATCATGATGGGCAATGAAGTTACAGTTAAAGCAACCCGCATCTCCCTATGACCGAATCCGAAAAGAAACGCAGCGCGATATTGAAGATGGCCGCAGACCTTATGCGCGAGCACGGACTCTTCGAGCCAGAGCAGAACTACAAACTGTCATGGAATCGGAGAGCCGTGCGGACATACGGACAGTGTGACACCAAGCGCAAGCTCATTCTCATCAGCGAGAAGCTCGCGATGCTCAACCCGCTAGAGACCACGCGCACCGTAGTTCTCCACGAGATAGCGCACGCGCTCACTCCAAAACATGGACACGATAGCGTATGGCGTGCCAAGTGCCTGGAAATCGGAGGCGATGGCAAGCGTACCTATGACAGCTACAGCGTCGTGCGCGTTCCAGCTCGCTACGAATCGACGTGTCCGACGTGCGGAGTGCATAGCCACCGACACAAGAAGCCGACGTGTAACCACTCGTGCGGCAAGTGCGACCCGAAACATTTCAACCTTACCCACCTGCTCCGCTGGCGCGATACCAAGACGGGCAGGCTATTACCAAAAAAATAAATCATCACCATGAATAAACCAAAACATGTGTTCCGCATCGGCGACGTAGTCATGTACAAAAAGAAGCCATACGTCGTAAGCGGCACGAGGGGATGGATACACAAGGCGTTCAAAAGAGAGGACGGAAAGATGGATAAATGGATTTCAATCACGCAGGAAGTTGGCGCGACATCCCTCCTCACCTGGGCGAGCGAGTGCAAGCTGTTGAAAAAGCGCGAAGACTCACCAAAAGAATGGTGGACATTATTCATAAAGTCCTACAAGGACGGAGAGAAGTAGCCATGAAACTAAAGTACATCCTCACCAGGACTGGAGCGTTCGCTTTGTTCTCCGAAGTACACACACATGCGGACATGGCACGCGGAATGTATGGCGACATCGTCAGCGCAGGCTTTTGCCATCTCTCTGTTGCATACAATGACGGTAATCCCGAGATTAAATACCGCATGAATTGCTACGGAGAAAGCATCTCGCTCAAGCTAAAGTCCCGACCAGAAGACAGCGACATTATCAGCAACAAGTTAAACAATCCCTACTAACATGAAGAAAAAATATCTTTGGATTATGTGGAAGACGTTCTTCGAGACCGACCAAGAGGGCGAGGAGTACGAGAATGGCGGAGAGATACGGCTCGAAGTGTGGACTACACCGCCGACCAAGAATGCCGTCGACCATATCGAAGCGCGGCAGGAAGTAGAAGTCATCCGAGTGTACGACCTGGGCGCAGAGGCTTATGTAGCACCTAACATCGAGAAGCTCATGAAGGACTTCCCGTACGAAGTACGCAATGCGCTCCGCTAGAACATACACCGAGTGCCATCCCCGCATCGGGCAGTGGCACATCGCGCTGTACATCCGACCGACCTACGCATCACGCCGCGGCTACGAGCTATTCATCGGCTGCTTTAAGCCCATCCAGGAGGGGCAGCAAGGCATGCAGATGCGACGCGGGGTGGATTATAAGGGATTCTTCCACGCCTGGACGTTTGAAGTCATCCCCGTGCGGCTCGGCTTTCAGTTCAATCTCACCAACCCGCTGCGCAAGTGGCTCGGCTACCGACTGTGCGAGTGCGGACACAACGAGCGGAGACACACAGTACCGCATACACCATTAACAGGTAACGAAGAACTCACGCCGTGCTGGGATTGCACCTGCGTAAAGTTCAAGCAATAGCATGACACCATATACATTTAGGTTTTACTTCCGCGGCTTCACGTTCGGCATCGTTATTGCGAGTATCATCTTCATCGTGTGCACCATCCCTATCAAGGAAAAAATACAGGAGATGCGAGACACCATCACATTACAAGCTATCCAGCATGACACCTGCGAGATGAAGCTCAAGCTCGCGAGGTCACGCGAACACTAACATGCACGAATACACCACGGGCAAAGTGCGCGGGCACATGCAGGCATGCGACGAGTACCTCAAACTGGTCGCCGAATGTGCGGAGTCCCTGTTTGAAGAAGGCCGCGTTCGTTTTAAGCAGGATGAGATAGCCCGCATCAAGGCGAACAGCAAGAACATTAAGGCGCATCTCCGTCGAATAGATGCCAGTATCAAGCAGTTCGAGGGCATTGCCCTCCCAAAGAAATGAAGAATATCAAACGCCGCATCAATCTAAATTGGGTTCACGGCTTCGCAATAGGCTGGTCGTGGGACAAGTACGACCAAAGCATCACCATCGGACTCGGAGTGTTTGCTATTACAATTAAGATTTGGATGTAGCCATGAAACTCGAAGAGCAGGTCACATCGTATGGATTATCCGAAGCCCTCAAGAAATTGGGAGTGCCGCAGGAATCCTACTTTGTGTGGCGACACTGGCGCAGCAATGGTGCGCTCGGCGTATACAAGAAGCAAGACAAATGGTTTGATTACCCGAGAGCAAGGGGAATGAAGCCGCAGACCACGTTCAACTGTTCTGCTTTCACTACCGCAGAGCTTGGCGAGAATAAACTGTACCAGGATTATGAATGCCACACCGCGCGTGTATATATTGGAGCAGACAAGCGATGGTTGTGCGTCTCGAATACGCTACGCAACGTCGCCGAGTCACGCCAGTACGGAGCTACCGAAGCAGAAGCGAGAGGTTTAATGGTCGCATATCTTATTAGAAATCATACCGTCACCGCATCATGAAACAAATCCTAATTCAAATGCCAGAGAAGAAGGGAGAGGGCGACCCCGACTTCCTGGTCATGGTCAACAACGTGACTCTCGCCCAGGCTGCGGGCGTGATGCTCACCGCATACCAACAGATAGCGGAAGAGTTCGTGAAGAATCATCCGCCGACGTGCTTGGGATGCGACGCATACGTCAGCCATTTACAAATTAAGAAGGCGGTGCAGGATATAATCGAAGACATTCAAAAGCATCCTGCCCACCCATCAAAGCAATGAACATTTGGATTATTGCCGACACTCATTGACATTCATGCGCTACTTGATACCATTGAGGTATGAATAAATTATCCGCAGCAAAATTAGGAGAGAAGAATCCTATGTGGAAAGGTGATGGTGTTGGATATGGTGGTGTTCATAGTTATGTTCGAGACCGAAAGAAAAAGCCGAGGTGGTGCGTCCGCTGTCATCGTCGACCAGCTTGCGACCTTGCAAACATAAGCGGTAAGTATCTTCGAGACCTTTCGGATTGGGAATATCTCTGCCGCAAATGTCACATGAAAGGTGATGGACGCAGCGAGAAGCTACGACAAAGTGGCAAGAGCAGAAAACTACCAGACAGGATATGTGTGCGGTGTAGTAAGGTATATTATAAAACCTACGGACAGACTAAGTCGAAATACTGTTCGAGGAAATGTTTCTTCCAAAGGAATAAATGAATATATTTATCATCAGTGATACTCACTTCGGACACCGCAAGCTCATCGAGTTCGGCCGACCAGAGGACTTCGAAGAAAAGATACTCAAGTCTCTGCGGAACAAGTTCTCTCCTGGCGATGTGCTCATCCATCTCGGCGACATCTGCATCGGCAAGGACGAGGAGATGGTAAACAAGTTCACGAAGGCCTTGCCTCTCGACGTGCGCCTCATCCTGGTGCGCGGCAACCATGACCACAAGAGCATGGCCTGGTATCTCAACCACGGTTTCGATATGGTCGTCGACGAGATGAGCTTCAAATACATGGGCAAGAAGCTGCTCTTCACGCACGCTCCGCAGATACCCGAGCCGCAGAAGTACGACCGCAACATCCACGGACACACGCACGGCAACACGCATCGAGACATGGAGAGCGGCGCGTTCTATGACAAGACGTTCTACCATACCGAGGTCGCATTAGAATTAAACGGATACCGCATGGTATCTCTAAAGGAATTACTAGGCCTATGAAAACAACACTCTTCATAATCGGTTTCATTTTGTGCGCCTTCGCTGGTGGCCTGGCTACCTGGTACGGAGGATTCGGTGCGCTGGTCGCAGTCTTAATCGGAGAGACGGGAGCAATCATCATCGCCGCCCATCGTCGATACCCTCGCTAGTCATGAAGGAAAACAAAGAGGAAGAACAGCGTGTGCTCAACGAGAAACTCAAAGAGTGTGAACGCCGCATCCCTTTGATTAAGTGGCGCGTCGGTAACAACACGGACATCCAGCTTCTCGAAAAGGTCAGCGAGTACCACCGCATACAGAAACGTAAGGGCAAGCCGAGCATCAAAGACTACATGAGAAAGGTCGACGCATTATTATATTTCATTAAGTTAAATACAGATGAGCAGCAAACAACAGTTAGAGAAATACCTCGAAGCGAACCCGTCAGCACGCGAGAGGAAGAACAAGGATGCGGCGATAGTGACTGTCCTCATGATGGATTTTGTGGACTTGGCAACGGCAGCGACAGTGGGGAAGGAGTATTTTGAGAAGGTCATCGTAAACTTCTGCAAAGGATTCTCTTCTCTCGACCGAAGCTGGCGACAGATATTGCAGCAGCGACCAGAACTGCGCGGCGAGGACTACGACAAGAAGGAGGTGCTCTCGCAAGAAAAGCAACTCGAACTCGGGTATACACCTGGCTTCCACAGTGACGTGAAGAAGGGCAGTGAGCTATAATGTAACTGGTCTCGTGCATCGAACTTGGGAGGGAGCGGCGTGGTGTTACCTTCGCAACTGTTCCTCTCATGCTCGGTGCACGACACCGACCGTGCCAGGTCGAGGTGCGGATTATAAATATGAATTATCTATGGCAATCATTACCAGGGGCAGGTTCAAGGGCAAGGTCGTAACGCTCGGCCAGTTCGCAAACGATTGGTTCACCTTCGAGGAGCTTGGCAGGAATGTCATCAGCCCTCTCTCGGTGCACTTGTCTCCATACGAATGCGACATCGTTCGCAAGTGCACAAGCAAGGGAATGCTTCTCGAACTATTCGAGCTGCGACCCGATGGAACATTTATTAGAAACAAGAAACAACGATATGGATGACATCAATCTCGAATGCGGCAACTGTGCAAAGGGCTTCGTCTGGTCAGTGGGTGAGCAGGAGTTCCTGGTCAACCTCTACAGGCAAGGCAAGATAACAGAGGTACGCGCCCCCCGTTTCTGTAAGGAATGCCGCAGAGTGTTCAAGCAATTTAACAAACCTAATGAATCAACCAATAATCTACCAAGAGGCGGAAGCCGCAATCGGTGAACAGTTCTGGGCGAACACCCATGACGGTGAGTGCAGGTTCAATATCTCGAAAGAGGTAGGTGCTCGGCTTGAGAAGGACAACAAGGAGAAAGACCCCGACTATTACGACCATCGTCCAGGCGTGGTGCATACCACCTCCCTCGCGAAGTGTCTGCGCGGTGTCGCTCTCGAAATGTTGGGCGCGAAGAAAGACCCTCTCGACGAGAAGGCGCAGCAAGCGATGCAGCGCAAGCTCGGAATCTTCAAGGCGGGAAATCTCTTTGAAGACTTCGCCGTCGATGCTCTCGGAGACCGAGTCATTGACAGACAGACGGAATATATCTATCGGTACAAGGGCATCACGCTCACAGGCCGAGACGACGGCACGTTCCTGGACGACAAGAACGAACGCCGCGTCCTTGAGAACAAGAGCGTGAACAGCGAATCATTCTGGTATCGCGAGAAGGAAGGCACGCTCGTGCAATGGCACAACCAGATACAGGTACAGACGTACCTCTGGCTGCGCCGCACATGCGGCAATCTCTACGAGTTCCGCAAGCCGCACGAGGAGGAGATAAGCATCTACTCCAACCTATCGGAAGCGGAGGTGCGCGAGTTCAAGAAGCTCGACTCGACATGGATTTGCACGCCGAAGCTGGGTTACGCTGACGAGGTGAACGGATACTTCTGCTACATCTCGAAGGACGATTGCACAATCATCGGCACGGCGGTCAAGTACAACCCGTGGTTCGTGGATAACATCATCATGCCAGTGCTCGACATGCTCGCGCAGGTGTATGAGACGAAAGACCCGAACATCACCCCGCTCCCAGCGATGGTCGTATACAACAAAGCCAAAGGCTCTTTCATGACCAACTGGCTCGCGACGTATTGCGACTACCACTGCCAGTGCGAGAATCCGAATTGGAAGAAAGAGGCTGCGGCACTCGTTGCTCGAAGGAACAAGGAGCAAGCCGCTTCATTGGCCGCATCAATACAATGAAAACATTAAAAGTTCTAGTCGCAGTGCTCGTGGCAGAAGCCGCAGCAACCGCTCTCTTCATGGTCTCACTGATTAAGTTTCCAGTGATGACGCAGAAGGCAGGAGTGATTGCTCTCGGCCTAGCCATCGGACTCGCCGCATACAAAGTCGGTATGTGGTACAGCGACGCAAAGGAAAGCAATGAGCCGACCAGATTCGACAGACCCGTCTGACATCGACGAAAGGGATGATGACATCCTCGACGACGATTCGGACGAAGGCGAGCTAGGCGGTGTCTGCAAGACATGCCTCGGCACGCGCGAGGTTGCGGCGATGGGCAGCGTGTATCCTGGCGAGCCGCACACGGCAGCCATAGATACGCAGCCGTGTCCCGATTGCTGCTTCCCACCAGATGAAGATGACATCTAAAAAACCACAGGAAATAGAGATGGCACTCAAGGACATGCGTTCGATACTCAACGGCAAGAAGAAAGGCATCGTGCTCGCCATGAACTTCGCCGACGACAAGGTGCACCTCGGTGCTCACGAAGCGGGGGTAGAGGAGCTGTTCGCAGGTGCGATATACCTCATGCGAGAAGCTGGTATCGACACCGAAGCATTTATGAAATCACTATCAGAGTTTAACGCGATGTTTACGGGCATCGAGACAATGAAAAATCATGAGCAAACAAATACTGTTCAAAGAGGAGGGACGAGCGAAAGTTAAAGTCGGCATCGACACCCTCGCGAATGCGGTACGTCCGACCCTCGGTGCGGCTGGCCGCAATGTCATGTACCACGGACGCTACGGCTACCCTGCCGTGTCGAACGACGGCAAGACGATTGCCGACCAGGTGCAGTTGAAGGACAAGTTCGCCAACGCTGGCGTTTCCCTTCTCAAGCAGGCGGGAGACAAGACCAACGAAGAAGCGGGTGACGCGACGACCACCACGATGGTGCTCGGCCAGGCGTTCATCGAAGCTGGTGCTGCTGCCGTCTCTGGCGGAATGAACCCGAACAAGGTTCGCCGCGCGATGAAAGAGGAAGCCGCATTCGTGTACGACGAACTCAAGAAGATTGCGGTCAAGGCGGAAGACAGGGAAACCCTGGTCAACGTGGCGACCGTATCGGTGGAAGACCGAGAACTCGGAGAGAAGCTGACCGACCTCGTGCTCAATGTGGGCAAGGAAGGAGTGGTCGAAGTGGTGGAGTCGAGCGATAACGAGATTGCGATGGAGACTGTGAAGGGTATGCGTCTCGCCCGCGGCTATATCTCGAAGCTCTACATCAACAACAAGGCGAAGAGCACCGTAGAATACGAAGGCGTTCCAGTCCTCGTCACCTCGAAGGTCATCAACTCGGAGGAAGACATCTTCCCTCTCGTGCAGGCAGTATCGCAGCTCGGCAAGAACAAGATGCTCGTGATTGCGGCAGACATCAATCCCGCGTGCATCATGGGTGCTCTCGGAAACATCGACCGCGGCCAGTTCAAGGTCATCTACATGAAGGCTCCGCACCTCAATGAGAAGATGCGCGACGTTCTTGAAGACATCGCGACCGTCGTCGGAGGAACGTGCATCACGGACGAGATGGTCGAAGACCTCCAGCGCGTCCAGGTGCAGGCACTCGGCGCGGTATCTCGACTCGTCATGCGCAAGGATTCGACCGACCTCATTGGAGGACTCGGCGAAGGCCAAGCCATCGACGAGCGCGTGGAAGAACTCAAGGCGCAGTACGAAAGTATCGAGAGCGACCTTGAGAAGCTCCGCATCAAGGAGCGCATCTCGAAGCTCACGGGCGGCGTGTCGGTAGTGCGCGTCGGTGCTCCATCCGAATCGGAGATGAAGTACCTCAAGCACAAAATCGACGACGCTGTCGGCGCGGTCAAGTCTGCGATGGAAGAAGGCATCGTGCCAGGAGGCGGAAGCACCCTGCTCCGAATCGCCTACAAGAACAAGGAGAAGCTGCCGATACTCAATGTCGCGCTCGGCTCCCCGTTCACGCAGATTCTTGAGAACGCAGGCCATGAGCATGAGTCCCGCCTCGGCATCGTGCAGCAGGTTCTCACGAGCACTGCCCCGAACCCAGGCTACGACGTGCTCGAAGACAAGATAGTCGAAGACATGCTCGCGAAGGGAATCGTCGACCCCGTGAAGTGTACCCGCCTGGCGGTGGAGAATGCGGTATCAGTTGCCGCTACCTACATCACCTCGGATGCCTTCATCGTCGAGGAAGACGAAGACTAATGCTCTCGTCGAGCGAGTACCACGACGTTGTCGAGGAGCTGACTCGTTTGAAGAAGCCCGACAACCCGTGGTGGAGATTGCACAACGACGCAATCGCAAGTGCGGTATACATTATAAGTAAATACAAAGAACCAGAACATGAAAATCGTACAGATACGAGTGAAGAACTTCCTCAAGTTGCAGGACGTGGAGCTGAACCCAAAGCACACGACAGTCATCCAGGGGAAGAACAAGCAGGGGAAGACATCAATCCTCAAGGCGATTGAGACCGCGTTCGACGGCAAGCTCGACCAGAGTGCCATCCGCATCGGTGCGGATAAGGCAGTCATCGAGATTGACCTCGAACAATTCTCTGTGCACCGCAGCATCACTCCTGCGGGCAACAACCTCACGGTGAAGAACCAGGACGGGTATACAATCCCTTCGCCGCAGAAGTTCCTCAATGGATTGGTCGGAGAGTTTTCCTTCAATCCCATCGAGTTCTTCGAGATGAAGCCAGCCGACCGCAAGAAGTACCTGCTCTCCGCTATCGACATGAAGTTGACGGAAGCGCAGCTCGCCGAGATGACAGGCATGAACCTGCTCGGCGTGCCGCTGGATTTCAGCAAGCACGCGCTCGAAGTCATCGCCGACGCTCACAAATATTTCTATGACCAGCGCACCACGGTGAACGGCTCGGTCACGAAGAAGCTCAAGAGCATCGAGCAAATCGCAGAGACAATCCCCGAAGGATTCGATGCGAATGCGGTGAGCGACGAGAAGATTGCCGAGCTTCGCAAGACAATCACGGATTCGGCAGTCGCAAAGAACCAGATGGAAGAGCGCGACCGCAACGTGGTCAAGCTCTCGAACGATGCCGACGACCTCCGCGGTCAGATTGCGAACTTGGAGCAAAAGCTCAAGGCTACGCTCCACTCAATCGAGACCGAGAAGGCACGCGAGTTCGTCATCGCAGAGACGGGCGACCTCGAACTCCAGCTCAAGCAGTTGGAGATGGGCAAGGAGACCGCGTTCAAGGCGAAGCAGGTGCAGCAGATGCGTGCCGAACTCGTCGAAGAGCAGGGTCAGCAGATTCGCCTCGACGCTACGGTGAAGAAGCTCGCGAAGGATATTCCCGATGCCCTTCTCTCCCAGGCGAAGCTCCCTATCGACGGCCTCGTCATCGAGGGAGACAGCATCAAAATCAACGGAGTCGAGCTGGACAACCTCTCGTCTTCCGAGCAGCTTCGCTTCGGCCTCGCCATCGTGAAGTCTCTCAACAACAAGTTCCGCATCGTGTGCATCGACGGACTCGAAGCTCTCGACCGCGAGACGTGCGAGTGGTTCCTCAAGGAGATTGCCGACGACGACTTCCAGTACTTTATGACCCGTGTCGACGGGGACAACAATGATGCCATCACTATCGAGGATGGCCGAATCAAAGAACATGCAACAGAAAACACTGCTGGTTAAACAGCACCCGACCACGGACTCGTGCGCGTACGCGAAGCACGACATGAACCCGCATCGCAACAACGGCCTCATCGAAGCGAAGGTCGTGCAGGCAAACTTCACCTCGAAGGTGGACGCGAATGCGGCGATGACAATCAAGCCTGTTCCTGTGACCATCGAAGTCGTGAGCTACACCTGCAAGGGATGTGGCGAGAAATGGTTCACTCCAACCAAAGACGGAGTACAGGACGCGACGTACCTGTATGAATCCCTGGACTAGGTTTTGGATGATTGCGGCGTTCGCTCTCTATTTCTGTAGCATCGCCTACGTCATCGTGTCGAACATTATCAGACTCATTAACCACTGATGATTACCGATGAAGAAAAAGCAAAGCTCGCCGAAGCGAGCGGTGCCCTCCCAGGGCAAGTCAGTATCTACGACCAGCTCCCCGAAGAAAAAGGCACGGTCAAATCGCTCACGAGCGGACTTGGCAATCCGCCAGATGACCGAAGTGATGGGATTCAAACTGTCGCCCCAGCAGGAGGACATGGTGAGGATAGTGCTCTCGGAGAAGTACGACGGGATGCGGCTCCTGGTGATAGCCCCACGGCTGAACCAGCGGTCATTCCTTCGGAAGCTGGAGACGCTCTGCCGCCAGGGTATGAATACCCAGAAGGCAACGACTCCGTCTATGACTGGAGGAAAGCAAAGTTCCACAAGAACGCAATAGATGCGGAGTACGCTAAAATGCTCGAAGCAAAGAAGAGCTTCGGTGAAGCGTACAAGCGCGTCGCGATGTTCTACTCCGATTTCCACGAGTCGATGGAAAGCATGTGCAAGCACATCACGGAGTTCTACAAGGAAATAAATAAGACCAAGTTCTAACATGCAAAAGATTGGAGACCTCATGAAGATGCCAGAGATACCGCGCAAGAAAGAGAACCGCATCCATTCGGAGCGGCACGACCTTGCCGACCAGCTCTGTAAGCATTTCAAAGAGCCGAAGAAGTTCGCGTTCTGGCTGGGGGTCATACGACGCTACGGAAAAGACGAGGTGTACCGCCAATGGCGCGGACTCTCCGACTACACGAAGCCGTTCACTCCAGGTCTGCTGCTGTGGAAACTCAAAGATGCAAAGCAAAAACGAACAGCGGGAAGTAAGCCCGATAATCACAGTGGGCAAGTACAAGGGAAAGAGAATCGACCAGCTTCCTAACTCGTACCTTCGATGGCTCATCATGCAAGAGTTCCCGAAACCGTGGCTCGATGCAGCGAAGAAGAAGCTGGATGCTTCAAACTTCGACGACACTCCCATAAACGTATCCCGCCACGCGCTCGACATGTTCTCTCTTCGGTTCCTCAAGCTGTGGCTCAATGCCCCGAAGGAGGAGCACGAGCTGGGAATTGCCACCTACGTGGCCAGACTCGCGCAGGAGGCATGGGAAAAGGGCAAAGACATCTCCAAGCACCGACACCAGGATGAACCCGTTACGCGCGAATATGGAGGCATTAAATGGGTGTTCGCAGTATCACCCGAGCTACCCGACTATAAGGACGTAGTGACCATCATGGGGTAGTTATCCACACAACCCGTGCTAACTACATGTATGTCCTTAACTGTACCGCATGGTATACTATGCGGTATGGAACAAGAAAAACAAGTTCCTGTCGAACAGATGTATACGCCGAACAAGGTAGCAGTCCTACTCGGGCTGGCTCCAGCGACGATACGCACCTGGGTCAAACAGGGAAAGATAAAAGCGGCGAAGCTAGGTTCCTATAGCAACGCCCCTGTGCGCATCCCCGAATCGGAGGTACGTCGAATGCTCTCCGTGAAGAAAGGGGAAATTATAAAGGATAGTATTTTCAGTTAAATTATGAACAACACACTCGGTGAGTTTCAGAAGCGCAAGGCGGCCAACAGCCCCTTCGTAACACTAAAGGACGGTGAGAGCTGCAAGATTCTCCGCGTCCGCAGCATGAAGACAATCACGAAAGAGAGCTTCGGCAAGGAAGTCGAAGTGCTCCGCCTCGAATGCGATGTCGACACCAGCGAAGGCATCAAGCTCAAGCAGTTCGATAACGGCGCGACCTTCTTCGTCAACCAGCTCGTAGAGATGGGTGTCGATGTCGGCTCGTCCTTTACGCTCAAGCGCGAGGGAGAGGGCACGAAGACCAAGTACTTTATCAGCGAGCACACGAACCCGTCGAAGGCAGCAGGACAGACCACTGCCGCTCCGACTGGCACGGCTCCTGCTCCGACCACGGCAACGCCGACTGCGGCTCCGAAGGCTGGAGACAACGGTCAGCTCTAACTTCCATGAACGCCGCAGAGGAGTTCTTGAAAAAGAAATCCGTGCGGGCGCAGCAGTACGTCGGGATTATCAACGAGATGTTTGAGAATCCCGACTACGACTACGCCTTCGATACTTTGAGCGGTATCATGGACTGGGTTTCCGACAACAACAGCATCACTGATGCGCAGGTGCAGGCAATCGAAAACATTAAGAGTAACCCGAGCCGCTTCAATGCGGAATCGGAACCATTCTAGCTATGAAAAGCAAGACAAAAACAGGTGCAAAGAAAGCGAAGGTCGAGAAGAAGCAGCGATACTTCGGTGTCACGAAGGTGAAGACGGGCGGCAAAGTCGCATTCGTATCCAAGCAGGATAAGAACGGCTGGTCTCTCGGACTCATGCTCAATGGCCGCAACATCTACTTCACTCACGTTCGCTTCGCGTCCCAGGAGGAGGTCAAGCGTGCCCTCGGGTCGAGCGTGCTCTTCGTCGAAGCAGCTAACGCGAAGAAGTAGGTTATGGTCTCGGAAGCTGAACTCGACGCAATGCGCCGCGACAACCTCCGAGCTTCCCAGGAAGCCGAGGACATGGCGCATGACGCGCGAAGGCGTGATGCCGAACGCGGACAGACTCGTGCCGAAGAAGAGGTGGAAGATGCGAAAGCATCTATCGCCCGCAAGTTCACGGAGCAGGTGCTCGGTGACGATGTCGACGAGGAGCTGCCGCAGGATGATTAAAATCATCTATCCAGGATTCCTGCCAGACCTCAATAGGTACATCAAGGCGCTCAACTCGAACCGCTTTGCTGGGAACACGATGAAGCAGAAGGCGAGCGGCGACGTGGCGACGGTCTCAAAGAAGCACCGCAACCATGTACTGCTGCCGCCTTTCTTCATCCACTTCCACTGGGTGTGCAAGGACAAGAAAATCGACAAGGACAACATCGCGTTCGCGAAGAAGTTCATAC
>ERZ869925.220-NODE-220-length-40757-cov-19.717729_pt1 | contig 40757 bp, 64 predicted proteins | sample MGYA00579311_ERZ869925 | MGnify/ENA primary metagenome ERZ869925 (study PRJEB32216, sample SAMN09231817) | wastewater metagenome | place: USA: Maryland | collected 2016-07-30 | study: EMG produced TPA metagenomics assembly of the PRJNA472060 data set (Reclaimed...
TCAAGTCAGGGATCAAGTCTGGGATCAAGTCAGGGATCAAGTCAGGGATCAAGTCAGGGATCAAGTCTGGGATCAAGTCAGGGATCAAGTCTGGGATCAAGTCGGGGATCAAGTCAGGGATCAAGTCAGGGATCAAGTCAGGGATCAAGTCAGGGCTCAAGTCTGGGATCAAGTCAGGGATCAACTCGGGGCTACCTCATACTGGTTAATAAATTTACATTTTAATCTGGGGTTGTCACATTGGTTCGGAGATTTTTTAAAACTTGGTGTGATGATTGTGTTTGTGAACGGAAAAATAAAGATATTTGGTAAAAAGGCTAAGTATTTAGGTGAATATGATGAAAAAGATTTTGAGTAATATGAAACTACTACACAATCTCATGCTCAAACTAGGCTACCGACCTACACACTGGACGGATAGTTCAATGGAGGAGTTGTATCATTTATACCAAGATTGTAAGCCAGTTAGATTAAACCATGTAAGAAGTGGACAGATTAAAAAGTTTGAGAACAAATTTGAAGTCACCTTATCCGTTAAGAAGATAAAGAAGTAAGTATGAAACCTAAAATCACTGCTAAAATTGAAAAATCACCAATAGATAATGCCTTATGGTTATTTATTGATCGCAAGGAAGGCAGAACAACTGTGGCGGAAGATTTACCCTTTGAGCGAGAGGAAGATAAGGGGAACGTGGCTTATCCATTATTAGAATCTGAACTTGTTGCAATCCGAGATGCCATTGATGTTTATTTAGCGAGTAAAGAATTAGGTAACTATCCCTTGACAACAGGTAAAATAGGTGTATAATGAAGCTATGAACAAAACATTAGTAGTATCAATCGGCAAATGCACGGCTTGTGGTAAGACCATAAAATATGGTGCTACTTTCAAGGGCAAAGTTTATGGAACTGACTGTTTCAATGAAATAGCCAAAGAGTTTATTGAGCTAAGGGACAAAGCTACAAGCGTTGACGAAATGAACAAGTTAGCAGACAAATATGGAGTAAAAAGCATATGAAACAAATTAAAGTAGATTTGGACAAATGGGAGAACCTTGCAAGGCTTGCTAAAGCGAGTGGTGCTTTGTTTGATGGAAACAACGAACCAGAAGATGACAAGAGAGCAAGGCTTGAAGTCGCTAAGGAATATGAGTTGTTTTGTGATTGGAGACATACAGAGCCTTACAAGTCGGGAAACTTTGAAGAAGAACCACCGATAAAATCAGCCCCAAAAAGTGTGATGCTAATTGCATTACAAGAGTCCTTGAAACTACAAGCACATTATGGACGGTTACTTAACGATTGGGACGGTGGAAAACGAATGATTTTTAAGTCTGTAAGTGAATGGTTGAACAGATTAAAGGAAACAGGAGCTTTTAATGATTTGAGAGGACTATGAAATACACAATTAAACAATTAAGAGCCGAGTTTGGAACTGACGCTAAATGTTTACAGTTTGTCTTTGACAATAGATATGGCAAGGATTTCACTTGTCCTCAATGCAAGGCTACTGGCAAGTTCTACCTCATTGAGAGCCGAAAGCGTTTTGATTGCGTCTGTGGCTTCACTGTAAGCCCTCTGGCTGGCACGATATTCCATAAGTCCTCTACACCACTGACCTTGTGGTTTCACTCTATATTCCTATTTGCTTCAAGCCGAAATGGAGTATCCGCAAAAGAGTTGGAACGACAACTTGGAGTAACTTACAAATGTGCGTGGAGATTAGCCAAACAGATACGAATACTCTTTGCTCAATCCACTACACCACTGACGAGGAGGCAGTTCATCACCTTGCTGGGATGGAAACTGGTTACCATCAAATGTATTACAGAATAATGGATGAAATAATGAAAACACGATTGATAAAAAAGGAAGTTAAATTGAAACTGATTCGAAAAATTAACAAGGCATTAAATCAAGAATAAGTATGACCACCCCCACCACAACCAAAGCACGAGAATCAATTTGGGAACACGAGATTTTAGAATCTATGGACACTATGAGAGAGCAAATTAAAAAATGTGAAGGGGAACATAAACAACAAGTAGCATACTCGACATATTGCGATATGCTTACTCAGGTTTGTTTTGATTGCAAGAAAGTGAGGACTCACGCATGACTGACACAACCAAAGCACAAGAGGAGATAAACTGTCCTCATTGTCTAACTAAATATACCCTTGGAGAAGTCCACGTTTGTATAGGAGAAACGCAAGAAGATTGGATTTGTCAATTTGACGATCAATTTAATTCTTTGGAAGTTATGCAAGACATAGATTCCGAGAAAGAGGATTTTTTTGCAGTTATCGTCCCAAGAGAGAAGCTCGACAATGATGATTATACTTCGCTAGAAGATATTAAGCTCTTCATTGCCGCCCAACGCCAACAGGCAGCCGAGGAAGCCACGAAACGGGAAAGGGAGAGGTGCTTGGAGTGTGTGGGAGAAGAAGTTTTTAGTGAAGATTACCAGTACATAGAGGCAGACAAGGTAGAAGCTTGGGCATGGAGGGATGCGGTTAATCAGACAAAAAACGAAATCCGAGACAAGATAAAGAACGGAGGACTATGAGAACATTTAAATTACTACGACTAATAGATGAGAGTGGGGTTTCAGGTGTTGGTTATGTAGCTCAGGGAGTTGAGTTTGATAATGGACAATGTGCATTGTGCTGGGTAACTGAGCCATCAAGTATGGGTATCTATCAAAGCATAAAAGATTTAACTAGTATTCATGGACATAGTGGAAAAACAGAAGTAGTATTCATGCGAGGAATTGATATTTATAAGGGTAAACTATTAAAACCAACAACTAAAAAGAAAAGAATTCCGAGAGTTACTAATTACAAGAACGGATAGCACATTACAATCATTAACTATTGAATATCTGGGTGGCGGAATAGGTAGACGCGACATGTGGAGGATCTGATGAAAACATTGAATTCTATATCAGAATATATAAACGCATTCTGTCTGTTAAACGGGGTTGCTGGCCACAATGCGAGGTGCAAATCCTCGCCCCAGATATTGAGGAGTGAATATGGAAATTAAAATTGTTGAGTACAAAAAATACCCTACAGAGGTTTATATTAAATTATATGAACCAATTTCTAGCGGTCGCAATAGAGTTGAGCATACCTATGTTTTAACAAAAGAGCATTTACATTTAATTTATGAAGCCATAAAAGATTATTTAAAATGATTAACTCATATTTTCCCCATTGGACTGAATTACTATTCGTGTTTTTACTTACTCTAATGGCATTCATTGCCCTGTTTTCTTGGACACAATATTATTATGCAAAGGATGAAATTGAAACACTAAACAGATATTGCAATTGGTATACTTAATCACTATTGACAACGTATAACACATGATGTAATATACACTTATGAACACACAAATTGATGAATATGATGAATATGTAGAAACACACTTTGACGAATTGCAAAAAAAACAAATGCAAGAAATAAGTAATTTACCAGATAACGGAAAAACAATTACTAGAGATCTAATAATTAGTTTATCTCATACACTAATCACTCTTTATCAAATTAAAATGAGTGGTGTGTGGTCTGATGATGATCTCGGAGAAATCGATTTATCCATTGATGTAATAAGTAAAAGAATCCACGATTTAGAAAAAACTTTATGAAATACTTATCAATATTTTTAATAACTATTTTGTTTTTGATTTCTGTTGGTTTTGTTTGGAAAATAAGCCAAGATGAGCCGTCAGTTATTTACGATCAAGATATTCAGTATAAAAACGTAGTACCGATGATTACATCATCTTATGATTGTGATTTACATAAAGTTACTTGGTATATTCGTAACAGTTACGACATGCAATTTAAAATACAGTGGATTGGCAGGGACAATCAAACATTATCAAAGCCAATGGTTTCCATCTCTCCCAATGGAACTTATGAGTTCGATGAAATAGTTAACCTCGGATTAGAGAATGTGTCACTAGAGGTGTCAGGTGAGTATAAATTTATTGCAGAGCCACATTATTATTACGACATAGACGTTAAAGTTATTGGCAATGCAGATTTAACTGAATGTAGACAGGGGGTGAGTAAATGAAAAAAATACTTTTAAGTAGATATTTTTATTGGATAGTTGGATTTTTATTGGGTTTTATATTTGTATATGCAATTATGAGTATAATATCTATATTCAAAATTGATGCAACCAACAATAGCTGCTCTTGGCAGTGTAGTAAGTACAAACACGGAAACTGTATCGATTGGGATTATGTTTGTGTTACTCCAACTCCTACACCCAAGCCAACAAAAACACCTACACCTACAATTACTCCGACTGCGACACCTACTCCCACAGTTGAGCCTACCCCTACCCCAACAGATGAGTGTGGTAAAGAGTGTGGTGAACCAGAGTTGACCCCTACACCCACACCAACTCAAGAATATAGACAACCTGATCCTTGGAATTGCTCTATGGATCATTCCTGTAAACAAGAGCCACAAGCTCCTGTTTGTAATGACGGACAAGTGTTGCAATTACCAGCTAACTTTCATGTTTTAAGAATGAACGATGTGGCAATCCTAAAATGGAATCCCACTGGTGGTAGTGAGGTTAATGTTTTCTATAAAGAAAATAATCAATCAAATTGGACACATGCTCTCAGAGATCAAAAGAATAATGGTTATCTTAAAATTGGTGAACTTGATCCTCAAACTGGATACACATTTGGTCTTATGCAGAAAAATGGATGTGCTGGTGGTGAAACTGTAACATCTGTTGTTATTGATCCACCTGCTAAAACATGGACTTTATTCGGTTTTAGTTTTTGGAAATGGAATTAACAGTTTGACTCTGATCCTCTTAATTGAGGATTAGACTTGAAAGGTTAATATGAATGTCGAAACAGCATTAGTAACAGGCAGCAATAGTTTTATTGGAAAGCATTTAGTCCATGAACTAATTAGTCGTGGAATAAAAGTTCAAGAATACACAAGGCAAAATGCCAATGATGGTTCAGAAATATATCCATGTGATATTGTTTATAATCTCGCAAGTGCTGGAAGTAAAAAAGGTGCTTACACTAGAGAGGATATTTTTAATACTAACGTAGTCCAAACATTTAATCTTCTTGAATGGTCAAGAGATAACGCAAACATGTTTGTACAGTTCTCTACATCATCTATTTATGGTCATCAAAGTAGACTAATGGATACTGGAATGAAGCGTGAACCAAATTTTTTATATTCTGCTAGTAAGGTGGCAAGTGATGTATTGGTAAGGGAATGGTCTATATACACAGGCAAACCAGCTATTATTGCTATCCCATTTAGTATTTATGGTAATGATATGCAGGAGACTAAGCTTATTCCAACCATTATTAGAAATCTTAGAAATGGTAATTCAATACCAATTGTTGATGGAGATCATGATTACCTTCATGTTGAAGATTTGGTTCGTGGAGTTTCTAGTATAAGCTTAGACAGAAATGATCTGCCACAATATATAGAGCTTAATTTCGGGTCTGGATACTCATATTCTAATCAACAGGTTGTAGAGATTATTGCTGACATCATGCATGTTAGACCCGACATTCAGGTAATTAAGGAACTGGAAGGACATGGACATTTTAATTTAGATAGTAAATTTTGGAGAGCAAATATATCATTAACACAACAATATGGATGGCGACCCAAAGTGCCATTTGTACAAGGACTAAGGAGGATGATAAATGGATAAAGAGTTAGCGAAACGAGCATTGCAAATTTCTTATGACCATCACCTTTCACATCTAGGGAGCGTGCTAACAACGCTACCAATAGTAAATGAGATATACCGACAACGCCACACAGGAGATAGGTTTGTATTGTCTAATGGTCATAGCGGATTAAGTTTGTATTGTGTTAATGAGAAATACTTTGGCATTGATGCAGAAGAAACATTAGTTAAACATGGTATTCATCCAGTTAGAGATCCAGAGAGAATGTTAGATGTATCGACTGGTAGTTTGGGTCAGGGGATAACTGTGGCTTGTGGCTTGGCGTTGGCAGATAGAACCAGATCTATTGATTGCGTTATTTCGGATGGTGAGTTGTTGGAGGGATCGTGTTGGGAATCACTTTTTTTTGTACAAAGACAGCATTTAGATAATCTTAGAATTCACGTCAATTGGAACGGATTTAGTGCATATCAAGAAACTGATAAATTTATGCTAGAAACACTACAAAGATTTCCTGTTAGAATTTGGGAAACACAACAATACTTACCAGATGTACCATTTCTCAAGGGATTGAAAGCACACTATCACATTATGTCACAAGATGATTACAATGAAATCTTGACCAAAATATGAAAACCATACTCAAAACACTAAACGATTGCAATGGTGCAGATGAATTATTGGAAAAGTGGGTAGATGTGGCAAGAAAAAAGTTTATCGATCCAGTTGCAGTGCTGATGGGGATAGCTTATGGTGGGGATGTTGAAATGACTGCTACACATTTTAAAAAGGCTAATGGTAGAGTGTTCGGGTACGATACTTTTTCTAATGGACACCCCAAACACCTAGCAAAAAATGTTACTGATTTTGAAGCTACTTGTATGGAGCATTGGTATCAAACACTGGGGACAGACAAACTAAGTTACGTTTATCAAATGGGTATATTAGAAGAACTTGGACTGGACAATGTAATACTTATAGAAGGAGAGGTAGATACTAATAGTTGTGATTTTTTGGATAAAATACACTTAGCATGGTTAGATATGGATTTACTTGTAAGTATGGAAAATGGGTTCAATGCAGTTAAAGATAATATCGTTAAGGGTGGGTATTTAATTACTCACGATGTTGAGCCAAGAGATCATATTTCTGGGTTGTATGAATTGTTTTTTGATAAGTTAATAGATCCTAAAAAATGGGCGTTAATAGAATCTAAACCAGATTCATTTTTTACTGTTTGGCAAAGAGTATGAACAGACACGAATCACAAAGAGGATATTTTGCTTACTCGCTGTGGGAGCAGATGAAGCATGACAAAAAAATAAATTTGTTAGTTGGTGACTTAGGTTATTCAATGTGGGACTCTGTTCGAGATGACTTTCCAGATCGATTCTATAATGTAGGTGCTTCGGAACAGTTAATGATGGGATGTGCAGTAGGTATGGCTCAAGAAGGGTTAAAACCATTTTGCTACTCAATTACACCATTTTTACTAAGCAGAGGTCATGAGTGGATTAGAAATTATATTAACCATGAACAAGCACCAGTAAGATTAGTTGGTAGCGGCAGGGATGGGTCTTACGCACACGATGGATTTACTCACCACGCTTTTGATGACATGGAAATATTAAGAACATTTAACAATATATCTATATTAAGACCAAATGACAAAATAGAAGTACCAGACATGGTTGACAGAATGGTAAAAGAAGATAGGGCGTGGTACATTAACCTTGCAAGGTAATATGAACTTAAAATCTAACGTCACAGAGCTTGGAGATAAAGTAACAGAAATTCTTTACAATATTAACGGTGGCAAAAAAACTATTCACCACATAAAGACCCAAACAATAGAACAATCTGAATGGACAAGGTTTGATTGCGATAATGGTCATAGATATATGGTAAACAAAGATTTAGTTTGGTTAATTGAAGTAATACCAGAAAATGAATAACGATGAACCAAAAGAAAAATCTATTAAAAAAGTTGAACGTGATTTTTCAAAAGAAATAGGCGACCAACTGGATTATATCCAAAATAAAGATAAGAAAATAAAGGTAAGACTAGCTACATTTTTACAAGAAAAAGTAGATCCATTTAATCCCCATAGCGACACAAAGCTGGAGAAGTTTCTTAAAAAGGTTTACAGCAAAGCGGTTGATGATGGAGATGTAAATGCCATGCGGTTAATATGGTCATATTCAGATGGGCTGCCAAGGCAGGAGATTGTCATGGAAGATAATTCAGAAAAGCCGAGATTCGTAATCGGCAAGGTGGAGATAAATAAGGAAAAGAAAGAAGAAAAAATAGTAGATGGGGAGGTAGTCAAAGATGATTGATTTTTCTGAGTATGCTAATTTTCAAGATAAACAACTAGAAGCATGGAACGCATTGCTAGATGAAAGATATAAATATGTCTTATATGGTGGGGCTGCATCTGGCGGAAAATCGTACTTTTTAAGGTGGGCTGCATTCGGATTGGGACTCTATTATTTCTCTAAGTACAATATTCGCAACTTTGTTATCGGAATGTTCTGTGAAGATTATCCCACACTAAAAGATCGTCAGATCCTTAGAATGAAAAATGAGTTTTCTTTAGATTTAGGTGAAATTAGAGATAGGCAAGATGAGGGATATGCTTTTAGAGCCAAAGACGAATACGGAGGATTTTTTATCTCACTTAGAAACTTGGATGACCCTAGTAAATATAAATCGTCAGAGTTTGCAGGAATATTTGTAGATGAAATAACGATGAACCCACCAGATACATTCGATGATTTAAGGTTTAGATTGCGATGGGCTGGTATACCAGATGTTAAATTCGTGGCTGCTACTAACCCTGGAGGAATTGGTCACGCCAAAATTAAGGGGTTGTGGATAACTCCAGATCCCAACACACCCGATCCAGAGCAAGATAAGTTTATTTACATACCATCCACCGTTTACGATAACAAATACATAGATAAGGGATATATCAGCCAACTGGAGTCATTACCAGAACACAAACGTAAGGCTTATTTAGAGGGTTCTTGGGATATATTTGCTGGTCAAGTATTAACTGAATGGAACGTACACAAGCACGTTATTGATCCATTCATACTCGATCCAAATTGGCACAGGTTTATGTCTATGGATTGGGGGGTAAATGCACAAACAGCTATTGGTTGGTATGCTGTAACAGAAGATCATCGTACCTATCTTTATAGGGAACTTTATATGAATGGTGACACATTTAAAAAGGAATATGGTGTCGATCTAACTCCATCTAATTTGGCACTTAAATTAATAGACATAAATAATGAATCTAGTGAAACAATAGATTACGTTGTGTGCGATCCAGCATGCTGGAATCATCCAGAGGGTGGTGAAAGTATCGCAGAAACAATGATTAAATTTGGATTGCCGATGATTAAAGCTGATAACGATAGAGTAAATGGATTGGCAAGAGTAAGAGAGAATTTACAAAATGCACCAGATGGAAAACCTTGGTTGCAAGTATTTAGAACTTGTTATCATTTTATAAGAACATTACCCTCACTGCCTTACGACAAATATCGTGTAGATTCTGTCGATACTTCATCAGAAGATCACGCATATGATTCCTTGCGTTATTACCTAATGTCACGCTTCCCACCGACATCACCACAGCAAGAAGAAAAACCACCAATGCGTCAGGCTTTTGAAAAAGCGTTAAAGATGTATAATCAAGTCAATGAAGAAGGCTACTAACATGAAGGATGACACAACCGATACGTTAATAATAACTCGTGAGTATACACAAGACGATGTTCGTATGGCTCTTATCGACTTAGAATCTGAACTAGAAAGATTGGCTGGAATTAAGTGGATAGTATTAAATCCAACAGCTAAAAACATGGTAGAAGGTAAGTATCTCGACCTACCTATTACAATTGGGATTGAGGGCAAGGAATTAACAAAAGAAAGACTGTCAACGTTGGTGACGTATCTTAAAAACTTTGTTTTAGATGACAACAAGTTTGTAGGAATAATTAGAGATATACCAATAGAGATTGTATTCATAAATGATAAATATGATTTTTTTGATAATCCCAATACAATCAGATATGAAAATGCGTATTATTTAATTCCCAATCCATTTGAGGATTACGACAAAATATGGACACAGATAAAATAATTAAACTTCAAGCACAAATTATTGCGGATATGGCTAGGTTAATTGACGCATATAATTCTAATAACCAATCTGTAAAGTTGATGTTTAATGCTCCTACCAATACAGTTGCAGATGAGGGTAAAATAGATGGTAGTATATCTAACGATGAATCAATTGAGATGGGTGATTTATCTGACGATGAGTTTAAAAAAATAATATCAGGATATGAAAAAGAACCAGAAACAACTTAAAGATGAATTAGCTTTTGGTGGAAGCAGGGATGAGGCACACAACATAGAAACCACATTTCAAGAAATGGTGGACAACAGATTCAAATACGAAAGAAACTGGCACGAAAACAACTTTTTCGATGATGGTTTTCATTATCGGTTTATCTCGAATGAAACGCGACAAGTAATAGATTATTCGGATGCAAATAGTATTCTTAATCCCAAAAGAGCAATACCAAAAGCTAGTAGGCAAATAAGGGGTGTTGTTAATTTATTGCTTGCCAACAGACCAACACCAGTTGCCTACCCAGAAACCATGCTAGAGGGAAATTACAGCTCAATGCAAGTATACGAGCAGGCAGTACAACGTGAGTATGCAGATGTTAAAAACACATCTATTTGGTTGTTATCAGAATGGGATAGATTGAGATTTTTACCATACCATCTACCATTTGCATTACTCTTAGCTGCTAAACAAGGAGTGTCTTTTATACAAGCATATCCAGATACTAATAAACAAAAGATTAAGATTTCCAACTATGATGCTTTCGATATAGTTTTACCTGGAGAAATTACAGATGTTCAAGATTCACCATTTATTATTAAGGCATGCCCTCAATATATGAGGTGGATTTGGAACCATCCATATTTTTCAGAACAAAAATACAAGGTTCAACCAGATAATTTAAAGGCTGCTAGTCAAATAAAAAATCATTATCTTAAACATAAATATGGGAACGTAACGAATCCCAAAGAAACAGATACGGCTATCGTAAAAGAAGCCTACATAAAGGTATATGTTGATAAATCTATATTGTCAGAAATGGCTAAACAAAAAAACGGTGAGTACATGACCTCGATTTTTCAAGAAGGTGATGTTGTTATTAAGCAGATCTTTGTTGCGGGTGGAGAGACTTTATATAAAACATATTTACCACTATCACAATATCCATTTGTAGATTTTAGATACGAGCCTGGAGCAATGTATCAAACCCCACTACTGGATCGGTTTAAATCACCCAATAAGGTTTTGGATAACATAGTCTCTAGGTTAGAAAAAAATGTCTATTCGTTGTCTGGTGGTAAATACTGGAGAAGAAAAGGTGAGGGTTGGGAAATGGATAACGCACCATACGGACAAGTGATTGAATCAGTAACACCACCACAACCAATTGATACACCAACAGTACCAGGATTTGTTTTTGACATGATAGGTCTAATGACTTCATTTATCGAGGAACAGGGAGTGTCAACTACGGCACTTGCCAAAATACCTTCAGGGGTTAGATCGGGTAATATGTTGGAATCACTTAAAGAGTCAGAATACTCAAACCTCACAATTCCATTGGAGCAGGTCAAAGATACAGTTAAAAGAACAGCAGAGTTGATGACGGAAATAGCTTCGAGATATTACACAAAACGCCAAAAGGTTAATTACAATGAAAGTGGATCTAATTATGAATTTGACATCATTGGTCAAAGGGGTGCAGATGAACTTAAAAATGCATTTAGGGGAGGGGAGATTGTTAACACCACAATTCTTAAACCAAATAGGCAGTTTAAAATAGAGATTGAAAGTGGAATGGGACACACACAAGAAGGTAAAAGACAAAATGCGATGGAATTAACAAGGTTAATGGCAGACATGGCGAACCAAGGATTAGTCCCACTTGAAGCAGTCAAGGAGGTTGTTAATCAATTATTAAAATCCTATCAATTTGGTGCAACAGCAGACATTATGAAGTCATATGAAAAATTTGTTGCTGAAGCTCCACAAAATGCCAAAGATAGAATGACTGAAACTAAAATTGCTGTATTAGAGGTACTAAAAGATGCAGGTTTAGTCGGTAAAGATATGGAAAATATGCAAGTTAATGCTACAAAGGTGGGAGTTGTAGAGGCTGCAAAAGACCTACAACAAACAACTCAACCAACAGAATAGTATGGAATTAAAAGACCCTGTATCAATCAAACTACAATTTGTATTTAATGCTGGTAACCCTTGGTCAAGATTGTTCGATTTTGAAAAAGATTTATCAGATTTTCTCTCTAGGAGAGATATGGTTGGAGAAGTTGTGAACTCTATCAACGGACAACAAGGGGAGATGCTTGTTTTTGTAAGACAAAAAACTATGGAAGAAAAAGCATTACCTAATCAAAAACAGCCACAACCAGTACCACCACAGACTAAGCCATCAACACAAATTCGTGAGTTAAAAAAAGAACTTAAATAATGGCACAACAAGACGCATTACAAGACAGAAATAGGTTCAGCTCTTTGATTGTTCAACAGGGTTCTACTGGTACTGCAAACACAGGAACAGAAACCATGCGTGTTGGTGGTGATTCTACCAGCGGAGCTATGTATGTATATGATTTAGCACCAGCAGGTTCTTTGTCTGTTGGTTCTATAACTGTGAGTTCTATTGATAGTGTGGGAACAATTAATAGCGGAACATTAAATAGTGTGGGAACAATTCCTGGTGTCGGTACAATTACAAACATAGGTTCAATTAGTGTAATAGGAACAATGCCATCTATTTCTGTTGGCAACCCCACAGGCGGAACAACTGACTTGGTTATTAGAGTGGGTAACATCGGAACAATAGAATCTGGTACTTTTACTGTCAGCAACCCAACCGGTACGACCGTTCAGTTTAACAATGGGACGGTAGACTTATTAAGAGCTGGTACGATTACCACACTTCCGAATATACCAGGTGGTACTTTAGGTCTAGTAACTACAGTAACAAACCTTAGCAACGGAACGATACAAAGTTCTGGTACTACTACTGGAGTGGGGACTATCACAAACATGGGGTCGGTTACAAATGTTGGTCAGGTATACAACGCTGGAACTATACAAAACATACTCGGAGGTACAGTAAAAGATGACGGAAGAACAGGCAGGAATGTTTTAACATATGGCACAACTTTTGGTGCTGGAGCTTCTGGTTATGGAACATTAATAGGTTCAGCATCTGTCGGGGTTGGTACTTTTACTTGGGTGCAAGATGTTTCTGTTAATAATCCATATGGTTCTGTTCGTATAATGGTTGGATTTGGGACTGCATTACAAGGAACTTCATGTCTTGTTAACGGAATATATGGAACAAATACAGGTGTAGGTATCGAAAAATCATACTCAAAAGCAGTAAACGCAGGAATGACGAATCAAGACCTAGTTGTATACTTAGGGGGAGCAGGAACAGTAGATGTTAATGTAAGTTATTTTATATCAGCATAATATGGCGACAACAGCAGTTTACAAATCATATCCAGCAGCCGCAGCTGGAATTTCACGAGCCTCATCTGGAACTTCTGCATGGACAGATTCAGCGTGGACTGAAGTTGTACCAACAGGAAGCATATCTTCCACTTTTTACATAGCAGGAGTTACAACTATGTACTCTAACAATGCAGCGGTTGACACGACTCATTCAGTAGAACTAGAAATTGGTACAGGAACCGCTGGTGGAGAAGTTCCAATAATGACAATACCATTTAATTTTCGTATCGATTCAGCAGTCGGACATCAACCAATTATTTTTTTACCAATAATAAACCCAAGGGAGGTTTCTGGAAGCGCTAGAGTAGCCGTAAGAGTTAGACAGTCGTTAGCAACAACAACTGTTACATATAATGGAATTAAAATATTTTATTACTAAGATGTCATGTATAGATATAAATCAGAACCAACTTCATCTTCCGGAGTAAGTTTAACGACAGGAACAACTGCGTGGACGTACACATCATATGGGACAATTACGAGTGGTGTTGCTAGTGCGATAGAAATAACTGGATTAACATATATGACAAATCTAGCTGGATCGGCAGCACTTTATGACACCACACATGAAGCGATATTGGAACTGGCACAAGGAACAGGTACTTCTTTAGTTGCTCAAATACCGTTTTCTTGGAAAATAGATACTGGTGTTAATCATATTTTAACCAATAGACAGTTTGAGTTTTCAGAACCGATCTCAATACAAGCCAACCAGCCAATTTACACAAGAATTGCACAAAGTTTAACTACCGCAGTAACATATTCTGGAATTAAACTGTTTTATAGATATGAATTGCCAACGGAGATTGTGTATGACTCATCTGGAACTGGAAGCACTCCCAATACAGATCCCTTTACAAGTCCATTTACATATACTCACAATATCGCTGGAGAGGACTCAAGGTTATTGATTGTTTCTGTTGCAAGTGAATCTGGAGGTGGAAATGTTTTTGATGCAACAGGTGTAACTTTTTCTAGTGGATCTATGACTAAAATAATAAGATCAGATTCTACATATGATGGATATGTTTCTCTTTGGTATTTGTATAATCCTCCTGTTGGATTGGGAACTGTATCTGTTAGTTTTACTCCAACATCTGGGACATATTCTGATAATGAAAGATTGGTTTCTATTTCATCGTCTTTTTACAATGTTAATTCTGGTACTCCAGTTGGAACATTTAGTAAAAATATAAAAAATGATTATGAAGTAGGAACAGCTGTTCCCAACACATCGGTCACAACGACAATGGGTGGTGCTTATGTAATTAATTCTGGTTTCCAGAAGTTTGGATCAACCACAGTAACTCCATTTTCTGGACAAATACAAATACATCAAGGAGTTATTGCCAATGAATCTGTTTGTTTTAATAGTTATGAAAAAACGACAACGAAGGGTGTTGTAAATTCGGGTTGGATAGTTATTGGTTCTTGTGCTTGGACTTATGTATCTGCGGTTATTAATCCACAAAACCAAATAACTCCAGTTGCCAATAGGGTTCAAAGTGTCGCTGTTAATGGTGGTGGATATGTAAATGTTCTATCTGCTAGTTTTCCATCAAGTGTTACCGAGGGAAACACCATTGTTGGGGCAATTGCATTCGATCCTGTAAATTCACCAACTTATTTGGGAGATAACCTGGGAAATACTTACACAACAGTACAAGATGGTGCTGGTGGTAGGTTGGTATATGCACCTATAACGACAGGTGGTAGTTGTACTATTACTGGTAGTTTTCCAAGTTATCAAGATGTTATTTTTATATTTAACGAATATAGCACCATTGGATCTTCTGGCTTAGATGTGTCAGCAGAAAACACAGAAGGTGGATATGGAACTTCTCACATAACAGGGACAACCGGAACTACGACTCAATCGACTGCATTAGCTGTTTCAATGTATCGTGGAAGTGGAACACTTGAAGGTGTTATTCAAATTGATGGATATACTGAATTAATAGCTCTTAATGGTGGTGATTTGTATACTGGATTAGCATTAGCAGACAAAAGTATTTTTTCAACAGGTGTTTATTCTGGAACTTTTACTACTGGCACAGATTATCAACAAGGACAAGTTTCAATTGGTATATTTAAGTTGGGAACCTGGTCTGGCTCCACACCATCTAGTGTATATAGATCATTTAATTTTATGTTAATGGGTGTTGCTTAAAGTTGTATAATATTGTTATGGCAGACCAAATAAGAACAAATGGCGTTTACAAGACTACTACACAAGCAGTAGGAACAACTGCTGTTTTGCTTCCCACCTCGCCAATCAAAAACAGGACATGGATACAAGTTCAATCTGTTGGAACAGTACCTGTTTATTTGGGAGGTTCTGACGTTACCACCACAAACGGTATTTCTGTAGGCACAAATGCAATTTCAATTTTATATCCAGCAGGTAACGCAAACTTCTATGCGATTAGTGCCGCAGGAGGTACGGTAACAGTTTTAGAAATAAGTGAAAGTGCTTAGTTTTTACAACTTCTTAATTACATGGTATAACATAATTATTAACCGTTATTGACGGAAGTACCAAGAGGCTTACCGCAAGAGGGAGGTGAATAAATTTGAACGATTTTTTTAACAATAACCAACAACCAGTGGACAACAACAACCAATCTCAATCAGTTAAAGTAGGAGATCAGGATTATTCCTACGAAGAACTCAATGATTTAGTTTCTCGTGGTAAATTTGCACGAGAGGTCGAAACTAAATACAACACTAAACTTGATAGGTTAATGCCAGAATACACAAAAGCTACCCAAAAGCTAAAAGAATATGAACCCAAAATTACTGAATATGAGGATAGACTCAAAGAATATGAAGCCAAATTAAATCCACAGTCTGGTGATCTTACAGATGCACAAAAGATAGAGGCTCTTAAACAAGCAGCCAGAATGGGTTTGATAACAGAAGAAACATTAGAAGAAAAAGTCACTAATATTATTGATAGGCGTTTTACCCAATTAACTACCGCTAATTCAAAAATCTCTGAAACTAGAGATGTAATTGATAAATATAAGGGTGAATACGGAATAGAGGCTAGTATCGATGATGTTATAGACTTTATGCGTAACGAGGGAATAAAAAACCCCAAATATGCTATGGATATTATGTTTGGTGACAGACTAGAGGAAATTAGAAATCAAAAAGCAAAAGCTCGTGATGATGAGTTTTTAACACAATCTTCTTCAACAACAGGGGCAAAACCATATCGCTCTGATATGAATTTCAAGGATAAAGATGCAGTAAAAAAGGCAGTTAGAGAAGCTCTGCGTGGCGAACGATAAACCATGCAGGGCTTCCTTGCCCTTAATTAAACTATTTACTTTATTAGTAATCTAAAAAGAATGGAGGTGAATAAATCATGCCCGTATCAATTTCTCAAGTCACAAGCACTTTGCAAAAGGTGATTATGCCTTACATCCAAGATAACCTTCCTAGCCAAACAATTTTGTTAGACAAGATCCGAGGAAACAGTGACGTACAAGTTATGAATGATAACTTTTATGCACCGATTAGAACTTCGAGACATGGCGGTATCGTTGCTTTAGCTTCTGATACTTCCAACACTCGCAGTGGTCAGTCATCCAGAAGTCAGGCTTCAGTGGGAGTAAAGATTTTAACTGGACAGTTTGAGATAACTAAATTAGCTATCGATGCTACCAGATCTAATCAACTCGCAGTGGAGAATGAGTTGATGGAACAAGCTGATACTCTAGTCCGAGATTTCTCAAGAGATGTCAACAGACAACTGTATGGTGACGGCTACGGCATTATCGGGCAAGTGCTTGGTTCAATCGGTGCTGGAACTATGGCTGTTGGTGTTGTTACCAGTTCAGTAGATGATGCTCGTGGTACTGCCGATTATTTCGGTTCTATCAACGGAGACATCGCTCCTGGTCAATACATCTATCCAGGTATGGTTCTTGGTATCGGAACTGGCGGTGCAGACGCAGGAACTGTAACAAGTATCACTCGTGCTGCTGGTAGTGCAACTGTTGTTATGACAGGAGCGCCAGCCATCGTAGCAGATGACGCTGTTTACACCCTAGACGGATCAGAAGCTGGAGCTGGTACAAGTGAACTCACTGGTATTACTTCTGCTCTATCTTTCAATGCATCTGGCACCTATGCTGGTATTGCTAGAACTGCTAGTGAACTCTGGCAGCCTCAAACAGATAGCACTTTAGAAGCTCTTACACTTTCCAGAATGCAAAGGAAATATTTAGCTGCAAGACAATATGGAGCCAACAGTGATACCTATATCATTTTGGTCAACCAAGCTCTTTACAGCAAATATGGAGATTTGCTAACTGCCATGCGAAGAACTGTTAATGAAATGGAACTAGCTGGTGGATGGACTGGTCTTAGCTTTGAAGTCGGTGCTGGAAAAGTCGGGGTATTCCTCGATTATCAAGTACCAGACGGTGAAGTGTTGATCTTGAACCTAGATACATGGAAGTTATGTCAGGTTTCTGACATTAACTGGATGGAAAATCCAACTGGTGATGGTGGTTCATTACTTCGTGTTGTGAACTCAATCAAATATCAGGCAACCATGCACTGGTTCGTAAACTTGCTAAACGTAGCTCCTGCTGCGAACGCAAGATTAGCCAAGAAACAAGGCTAATAAAATTGCTCGATAATCAGTCAAATAGTGCAGGTGTCTAGTACAAACACACTGGCTAGGACTGGTTATCAATAAGGCGGTAGCGGATAATTTAGTTACGATCCGTCAGCCACACGACTACGGATGGTTCTAATTCAGGTTCGACCCCTGAACCGCCTCATGAAAACTGGAGATTTACATTCAGACGATCATCAATTTATTGTAGTTAAACCAGACGGCGACTTTAATCCTGATAGGAATAAGGCAGTCATTCAATCTACAATAAAAAAAACAAGAGAACGTATACGCAAGGGATACGATGATTGGCGTGACAAGTTCGGTGAGAGAGCAGAAGCAGCAGCTTCATATTTAAAATATGTAAATCGTACAAATTCTGACATGTCTGTTGATAAATATTTTGGTAAACAATATTTAGCATATTTGCGTGGTGATGATGTTAGGAATATGCTTATGACTAAACTATCACCACAAGCATGGAAAAATCAAAGAATTATCTCCAAAGGAAAAAAAGGTTAGGGCTTAGAGAAATATGTAGAATTTTGGGGATAACTCCTAAACAAAGAATAATATTGATGAGATACTATAAAATTAGAGTAAGAAAGGAGGTGTAGAAAAGGTAGATAAAACTACCTTAATAAAATTTATGGCATCATTAAAAAACAATTTTCCAGGAGTAATATCAGCTTTTAAAGTTGCTCCAAGTGAAATTGACGAAGATCAATACTATTACATTCTTCATCCAGGAGTGTTGAGTGATACAGTCGGAACCGCTGCTCCATCTGTAAACAGTGGAACATTTATCATCACCAATCCAAGAATTACTTATCCAAGAAATCTCTTGCTAAGTGCTGCTGGTGCAGGTGATTATGGTGGAACGGCAGTCGTTACAGGAGTAAACCAATTTGGAGAAGCGGTCACAGATACAATCGTCATCGGTTCGGCTGCTGCTGGTGGAACAACCAATGGAGATCAAGTCTTTGGATCGGTTACATCTGCGAATTGGTACGTCAATGGAACTGGAAACGGAACTCCAAAGTTGGGATTCTCTATCGGTACATCATCTGCTGGTACTCCAATGTTTGGATTACCAACTAAGATTGCCAGTCAATCTGACATTAAGCAGGTTGCCTGGATTGACGACAATGTGGAAAAGTCTACAACTGGAACGGTTAATTTGTCACAACACGCAGTCTATATTGAGGTTGCTGGTGGATTAGTAAATGCTGATTCATTTGTGATTAAGTACAGATCAAGCTATGATCCTTCAAGTGAGGGGTTGATGGCTAAACTGTAATCGTGTATAGTTTGTTTTGGTAACTCTACCAAGAGGGTGTTACCACTGGAGCTACCCTCTCTTGGGAGGGTGGCTCCATTATTTATATGAACACAATTTTCTATAACGGAGATATTGAAGATACATACATAGACGCTATATTGAAAGAAATATATAGAGAGAAAGTCTATGATAGATTTTTATTGGGTAAAAAAGATTTAACAATTGTTGAGGTCGGAGCAAATATTGGACTAGTCAGTCAATATCTTTCAAGATTTAGCAAACAAGTTTTTGCAATTGAGCCATCAGAACAACACTTTCAGTGTCTGAAAAAACTAATTAAGGAAAATAAACTTGAAAACATAACCCCAATCAATAAAGCATTGTCTGACAAGGTAGAGTCTGTTACTTTTTATCACAATCAAAATAGTACGATGTTTTCAATGAATGGAGCCGTAAATGATGGCACAGAGGCAGAGGTCGTAGAGGCAGTTGATATGCATACATTGTTTATTCAAAACAAAATAGACAAAGTTGACTTTATGAAGCTAGACGTAGAAGGTAGTGAGTTTGATGTTTTGGTTAGCCCTGGATTTGAAAGAGTTGTTGGTAATATAGATTCTATTTTAATTGAATATCACACATGGACACAAAGAAACCCAAACCAATTATTTGATATTCTTAAAAACTATGGATTTAAACCATTTCAAGTGCCAGCAGAAGCAACTTTAATAGGAGGGAAAAAATGAAAACAGTAGCATTTACAGTAGCAGATAAAAACAATACGAATTATGCGGAGAATTTGCGGAAAACATTTAACAGATTTCATCCCGATATAGAGTTTAAAATCTATGGTGATGATTATTGTCAAAAGTCACTAGGTCAAGATAAACAATTCTTTTTCAAACAGAAGCCTTGGATTATGAAAGAGTTAATAGAAGATTATGACTTGGTGATCGGATTTGATGCAGATAGCTATGTTACTGGAAAATTAGACTTCATTTTGGATGGAGGATATGAAGTTGGCGTGGTCAACAACTTTAGTAATATGGATATTGGTAATTATGGTGTGGTAACAACTTTAAATATTGCACCACAGGTATATCTAAACTGTGGATTAGTAGCCACAACTTCAAAAAGATTTGTTAATCATTGGTGGAATCTTTGTAGTAATCAAGAATTATTTAATTCTTTTAGATATAGAGAGCAAGATTTATTAAATATTATTTGTTATTACGGAGATTACATTGTAAGTAATTTCGACTTAACAGGAGCAAGTTTTTATGGTCTATCTGGAAAGGATTTGTGGAGCGAAGCTGTTGTGAAAAACAATCAATTAGTAGTAGAGTTCGTGGACGACAAGGGGAAGGTCGTTTTAACCAGACCAATTAAAGTAATACACGTTGCAGGTGGAAACACTCCCAATAAGATGGAATTAGATAAATATTTTAAAGAAGAATCGTATAGATTCATCAAATCATTATATGAATAATACAAAAAGAAAATTAAAAATTGGTTGGAGCAGTAACAGCCCTTGGGGGAGTTCTGGATATGCAACACAGTCTAATCTTATTGTAAAAAGATTGGTAAAGGCAGGATTTCCACTAGCTTTCAACGCTTTTGCTGGTTTTTTTGCTGGTTTTATGAACAGAAACAATGACGAGTTTCAACTTTCTGGCGATTGGTCTGGTGTGCCATTTTATCCCACGTTAGACCACCTATACGGAAGTGATGGTTTGTGGCGTAATTTACAAAATGATTTTGGGGCAGATGTTGTTATTCCCTTCCAAGACGTACACACTCTAACACCACAAGATATTAGTAAGGTAAAAAGATTAATTCCCTATGTCCCCATTGATAGAGACCCTGTCCCTCCAGCTGTTCTTAATCCTTTGAGAATGTCTTGGAAAATAATTACTTATTCACAGTGGGGTCATGATGTTCTTAAAAAGGCACATTTTCATTCAACAATGATACCTCACGGAGTTGATACAAATATTTTTAAACCAGTAGATAAAAAAGAAGCTAAATCAAAATTTGGAATAAATTCAGATACTTTTGTTTTTGGAATGATTGCTGCCAACAAAGAAAATCCTCCCAGAAAAGGATTTCAACAAGCACTAGACGCATTTTCAGAGTTTTACAAAAAACATCCTGATAGTTTATTTTGGTTTCATTCATGGGTAGACCAACCTGGAGGGTTTAATATTGCAGAATACGCAAAGTTCTTGGGATTAGGACACGCAATAAGGTTTATAGACCATATAGATATGGTTTATATGAAAAGTACAGATATGAACTTATTAATGAATGCTTTTGATTGTTTAGTTATGCCCTCATTTAGTGAGGGATTTGGTCTACCTGCCATAGAAGCACAATCGGCTGGTGTCCCTGTAATTGTTAATGACTATTCAAGTTTAAGCGAGTTAGTCATAGAGGGTAAAACTGGTTATAAATGTAAACCAATTATGATGAGATATGACCCATTCCAGTCCTATGTTGGCGATGCAGATGCCAAAGAAATATACAAAGCTATGGAATCATTATATGCCTCAAACAAAGAAGAAAAATCAAAAGAAGCTAGAAAACACGCAGTAGAGAAATATGATATTGATAAAATATTTAATAATCAGTGGCTACCATATTTTGAAAAAATAGAAGAAGAAATTTATGGTAAAAAAATACCTGACGTAAAAGTTGACGTAAGTTCTATAAGTTCTGACGCAAGTAATGATTTGGTTGTTAAAGCACTAGAGAAAACTATGTTGGAATTAGGTTCAGATAAGATTATTGTCAGTTAGGGTAAAATAGAGTTAATGACAAAACCACAAGGAGTAATACTAAGAGGGAATAAACAAAGCACCGCAGGAACTCCTGTCTTATACGACAAAGCGGAAACATACGATAAATCTGTCCCCTATTATGATGCGATAGATTTTGTTTCCATACCGCCCACCGCAGTAGTACAATTAGATAAGTTATCTGCAATAATAAACCAATATGAGTAACACAGGGACATCTTCATTTCCAACAGCCTATGATGCATTTGATAATCCAACAAGTACAACACTGGAAAATCAATCTGGATTTTCCCATTCCGCCCTACACTCACAAGTGCATGAAGCGATAGAAAAAATAGAAACTTCATTGGGCACACATTCAGTGGGAACGGCTGTTTTTGCCAAAAGAAACAATGAATCATTTGGCACACCAGATATAACAGGGGGAACAATGACAGATGCCGCCTTTATCGGTGGAACTCTTACAAGTATGAAGTTTGATGGCGGAACTGTTATAAATGCGATTGTTGGAACTCCATCTATAACTGGTGGAACTATAAATTTAAATGTAATTAACTCTAATGGACAAGAGCATATAAAAATTACTCCAGGCACAGCAAAACTTGTGGCAATTCAAACAGTTAGGCAAAATATAACGACCAATACATATCAACCTAACACAATAATTCAATATGGATGGAACTATATCCAGGGTGACGGATCTAACACTAGACTAAGTAAAGACATAACATTTCCCATACCATTTCAATCAGCACCTGTTGTTAGAACAAATTTCTTGGCTTTTTGTGGATCTACACCTGTATCTATAACAAATTTTACTACTACTACTGATTCTGTTTTTGAATGGAGAGCATACAATATTGGAACATCTACTTTTAGAGCAGAATTTAAAACACCATCATCCCCACCAGGAACTGCTAATTTTGTGGGATTTTCTTGGGAGGCGTTTGGAACAATAGCTTAATATGAACATAAACTCAATTAACAACCAACACTTAACAGCGTCAAAATCTTATTTGTCGCAAGATTTCTCGTCTGGGACAACTATATTGGTTAAAAATATTAACAATATTAATGCATCTTGGGCTATACAGGTCGGAGAAACTGGATTTGAGAGAACTGAAATAGCACTTATTTCTGGGACACCAACAGGTGGAACAGTTAATTTGACCTCATCTTTGAGGTACGCACACCCAACTGATACACCAATTTATTGTTACAAATACGATCAAGTTGTATTTTTAAGGTCTACATCCGGAACCGCAGGTACAGCCTCTGTAATGACAAATGGGACAGTTTCAATAACCCCTGATAGGTTTGATAAATATGGTAACTCATACACGCCATTTGACGACACAACAGGTTCAGTTGGGTATTCTTATAAGGTTAAGTATCGAAATTCTTTATTGAGTTTAGAATCTTCAGAAAGTGATTGGATATTACCGGAGGGTTATGATTTTTATTCTTTATATAGATTAAGAGAGAGAGCAAAAGCTAAAATGCTTAATAATATCAAGGATTCTGACGTTAATGACTGGATCAATGAATGGCATGAGACAATGACCAATGCACTAATATCTGTTAACAAAGATTATGTCATGGGAACAACACAATTGGTGTATTCCAGTGATGAGCAATATGGAACACTAACTGCTAATGATTTTAAATTTCCAAGGCGTGTTTGGTGGTGTGGAGCAGATGGTGGCACACAAGAAATGACACCAGCAACAATCAACGACATTAAACCAAATAATCAGGGTATATCTTGGGGATATGTCCCACAATACTTTTTTAGAGGAGACAATATAATTGGTAGATCTCCATATAGCAGTCAAGGAACAATGATGATCGAGTATTACAAACTCAATCCACAAATGATAGATGACAGTGATACATTACCAACCCCAATGAGAGGATACACAAAAAGCTATGTAGAGTACGCAAGAGCAATGGCAGCATACAAAGACAAGGAAAATACACTTGGTTTGCAGTTAGAAAATAAATGTGAACAATATAAACAAGAATTTATGCAAGAAATGAGTCCAAGACAACAATCTGGTTCTGAATATATTAAACAATCATCTTTTTATGAATCTCAATTTTAAATATGGCAAAATTAAGGGTATATCAATTTGGAGGAGTTAAACAAAAACTATCTCCATTTTTACACGAAGATGGGGACTTGTTGGTTTGTGAAAATTTAGATAATTATCCAACTGGAGCTAAAACTAAAAGGAGTGGATACGAGAAGTTTCTTGGAACATTACCAAGTACAGTATCTTCTTTGTTTGTATATCCCAATCCGTCAAACTCCAATATTACTTATTATGCAAATTCTGGTTCAATTTTATATCACTCATTACAAGGAACAGGTGCTTGGACTATATCTGGAAGTGGTACTTTTTCAGGACAAAGACCAGTGGGATATGGTGCAATGGGGACAGTGTTAATGGCTGGAGATGGTAGTGTAACAAGACACAGCACAAATGGAACTTCTTTTACTGATACAACACTGGCACCAGCTGGAAACAAATTTGCAGAATTTAGACAAAGAATGTTTATTGCAGATGGAACAACTTTATATGCTTCCGAACTTGGATCACCCACTGGTTGGTCACTTTCAACTACCAATCCAAGCTATTCTGAACCAATAGATGGATATGGTGTGATAGGAGCGATTTTTAGTGTAAACGATGAAGTTGTTGTAACTAAAACTGGTGGACAAATTACACATTTTGACGGTTATAGAAAATATGTATCACCAAGCAATGATGCACCAGGATTTTTTAATTCGGTTGCAAAACTTGATGGTGTAATATTCTATGTAAATCCAGAAGGTGCTTGGGGATTCGATACTAAACCACAGAAAATATCAGATGCAATACAACCATTGTTTTATAACAACACTGGTAGTTATCCAAGTTCTGAATTTTTAAGATCTCTCGCACAAGGGGTAGCGTTTAATGACAACTATTATTGTTACATAGGAACAACAACATCAGACATTTATCCACAAACCATATCAAATTGTATCGTTAAATACGATATGCCAAGAAATGAATGGTCTTGGTACAAAATTCCAACAAGGATTTATTCTGCTCTTTATGACTATACAGAAGATGGTTATGGCTGGATGTTTGGTGGCAATGGACAGGTTTATAGATTTAACCCAACAGTAACCAGTGATGATGGGCAGGCAATATCGGCTCAAATGATTGGTTTTTTACATTTTAAAGAACCAGATCGAGACAAAAGAATTAATAGAATTATAGCTACGGCAAGTCCTGGATGCGGTGCCACATTCCAAATAGCTATGACCGATACTATATCTTTAGATAGTCTACAGTGGATAGATATTGGAGACTTATACACTGGAACAAGAAAATTTGCACCAGATGTAGAGTTAAGGGGAAGATTTATGTTTTACAGACTTTATGAATCATCAACAGATAAACCATTTACTTTTTACGGATTTACCGTAGATTTTGATTATGTGGGCGAATAAAAATATAACAAGCAAAAAGGCTATTATTGAAGCAAAAGTTCCGGTTCGTGGATTTACAGCTTATGAAACACGTGGTGGTAGACCTTATGTATCTCAAAGTGCGGTGGAAAACTTGGTTCAATGGAGCAATCAAGCAGTTGCAGTTGGAACAGCCAATCCAAGTGATGAGTTAGTTTATCAAGCACAACTAACGCCAACTGATCAGTTCAGTAACATGGCAAACATGGGATTTTGTTATTTAACAGTACACATCGGAACTGTCGTAAATGAAGATACTCAAATATATCCGGCAGTGGGAACGGCAAATGCAGATGATTTTAAAATCTGGGGTGGATATGATTACTTACAAGTAAACAATCCATATAATTGTTTTTTTACTTTATATATCAAAAATGTTGGCACATCGACCTACACACTAAGCTATTATAATGCTTGGCAGTATATTCAAAATAACTCTGGAGCATCACATGAATAAAATTATAAAAAATTCAGATGGAAGCATTTTTTATACAACAGGAAATGTTGTATTAACTAAAAAAGGTATATCTAGTGAAACTATTGAAGTGGGAGAGTTTGATATAGAAAGAATTAAAAATGATAATGAATATGTTAATGAGTTGTTAAATAGTAGTAAAATTAGAGGTAAGGAAAAACATGGCACTTAATTCACAACAACAAGCACAACTAACCTCTGCACTTCAAAGCAAAGGATATAGTTCGACAGATGCAGCCAACGCAGCTGCTAACGCAGGGGGTAGGGCGATGGATCTTTATAGAGAATATGTTGGTGGTGGATCTAGTGGTGGTAGTGGAAATTATGGAGTAGATCAAGCCACAGAACAACTTAGAAAAGCCATAAGTATCAGTACGGACGCACTTAAAGGACAACAATCGCTCTTGCCACAACAAACAGCACAAAGGAGAACGCAAGCGGAAACACAACGCTCTAGTTTGGAAGATAGATATAACTCACTAATAGGAGAGGTTAAAGAACAAACAGCTAATGCTGTAAATAGAACAACTGGAACATCACGAGAGGAGTTGGCAAGACGTGGTATAAATTTACAGGGAAATCTTGCACAACAAGAAGTAAACGCTGCGGTTAATCCTCTTAACATAGAGGGTGGAAGGCAAATAACCAACATTGGATTATCAAGAGAATCTGATCTACGAACGGTTAATGATTACATTGCTAACTTACCACTACAAGAACAAGAGCAGTGGTTAAAACTCCAACAAATAATTGGTCAAACACAAACCGCTGGAAGTCAAGCTGAATTAGACTTGGCGTTAAAATTATTGGCAAATGAACAAACAGCAATTGCCAATCAAAAAGAGATGGATCTAAAATTGGCAACACTTGAAGCCCAGAAGCCAAAAACACTTGCAGAAATAGCACTATTGGAGGCACAAACAAGGAAACAACTTGCCGATATTGGAAAAACAACAACACAACCATACAACTTTGACAGTTGGGCGGAGGGTGTATTGGGTGGTGGATCTACTCCACAGGGCGAAAAAAGTAATAAAACCCCATATTCAGAATATACATACACAGACCCCAACAGCTTTGATGCTGTCTCACTACAAAGGTTGTTAAACGGGGATATTGTTTTCAATAAATAATATGGCAATAAATTATACAGATCCACAAACAGTACAGAAACTAAGACAAAAAGCTATTCAAGATGGATTAGACATAAAACAGTTTGACTCTTGGATTACTCAAAAAGTAGATCAAGAAAATGCTCTTAAAGGTGTTGAAAGCGGAGCTTTGGAGCTAACTCAAATATCTGATCCATCACTAAGATATGCAATCGCATCACAAGCAAACTTACAACAAAATCCAGGTAGGGATTTAACTGAATATCAAAGGAAATTCTCTTTGGGTAGAGATGCAGCAGAAAAAGCACTTGGATTGTTAGAATCTAAAAGTGCAACTACTGGTCCAGTAGATACAACTATACAAAAATTGCAAGAACTCACTGGGGGAACTCGTGGAACAGACTTTAGAGCCAACCTAGCTCTTGCAAACACAGCATTAAAATCTGCATTTCTTGGAACTGGACAATCAAGTAAGGAAATTGAGGGGTTAATTGATGCTGTATCTAATCCATACCAGCAAGAAGATGTCTTAAAGACCAAACTGACACAGTTGATTGAACTAATTAACAACCAAGTACCACAAACATCTAAGAAAAAAACTGTCAACGCAGAAGTGTCAGATAACAATTCTCCCGTTAAAACACCGATAGATTCCAATAATAATGATTATGTGTCAGGATCAGAATTGTCTGATCTAATTTCTAAGTTGTCTACACAACCTACTACTGGTGAAAATATTAAACCACCAACTAAAAATGGAGGTGGGGAACAAGAAGATAATATTTTAAAGAAATTATTACTCAAAACAGCAGATGTAGCTCCTGCTGTCGGTGGTGCGTTGGGTGGATTTGGTGGAGGTGTTATTGGTAGTCCAATACCCGTTGTCGGTAACTTGGCTGCTGGTGCTGCCGGTGCTGCTGTTGGAGCTGGAGCTGGATATACCATTCAACAAAACATAAGAAGATTATTGGGAGAGAGGGAAAATGTAGATGCTTATGGAGTAGAATCTTTAAAGGGCATGAGCGAAGAAGCAACCAAAGCTGCTATTTCAGAAGCAGTAGGTTTTGGTGTTGGCAAGATTGCCGGTTGGGGACTAAAAGGCGGTAATTTAATTATTAGGGGCATAGGAAAACAAATAGACGAAATCCCTCTTAAGCAATTTAACATAAAAGGTATTGATGAAAAAAACTTCTATCAAAAATTTAAGGAGCCAATAGAGGATTTTGTGGTTAAACATGGGTATTTTGGTGAAAATGGAGTAACGGATCTTGTAGATGATATAGATAAGGGGCAGGCTGTTTTTGACAATCTGTTTAAATCTCAAGATGTCGAAGTACCAGTAAAAGAAGTAGTAAACCAATTTAAAAGTAAAATCGATGATCTGGCTAGGGTTCGTGGAGCAACGACAAGGGTTAGAGATTATGCCAGAGATTTGACGAAAGAGATAGATAATTTTGTTGATGTTTACGGAATAGAAAACACAGTTAAGGCAAGTGAGTTGTCAAAACTTAGGGGAGTAGTAGATGATCTAGTTAGTAAAAAGGAGTGGCTAGAAAATCCCGTACTCAAAAAAGTATATACTGATTTAAGAAGAATCTATAACGATTCAATAAAAGAAACTGTATCAAAGAGGCTAATTGGTGATGGATCAGAAGCAACTATTAAATCACTTGATGAGGTGGGAGCTGAATTAAACAAAAGATATGATTTACTAGAAATGATAGACAATAGACAGTTTTCTTCTGGATCATCTCCAATTACAAAGGGTGCATTAAGTACAGTTTTGGGAATTGGTGGTACGGCAGTTGGTGGACTTCCTGGTGGGGTTGCAGGAGCTGGTGGTGTTTACTTGCTAGATATGCTTTTGAAAAATCCCAAGGTGTTAAAGGGTTTGTATCAAACTGGAAAGTTGGGAACAACTGTCGCTGAAAAAGCAACTAGTCCAGCCGTATCTTCGGCAACAGCACCTGTTGGCGGAGCTGGATCGGTATTGTTATCTAAAATACTTGGTCTATGAACGAATTAACTATTAAAAAAATTAGTTTAGTAATTACTTTTTTTGTGACACTGGTCATTTTGCTAGTTTGGAAATAAAATCATATTGCTTGTGTATTCATGGGGTTTCCATTATCAGATATAATTAAAATAGATATGGATGAAACAAATACGCCTAAGATTACGACACGCACGATTGAAATTTCTCTCTGGAAAGCTTTTGGTATCTTGGCGACTTCGATTATTAGTGCAACAGGTGTTGCTATTTTTTCTACTGTCCGTATTTTACAGTCTGATCATTATGCTCTTATTGGCTTATCTCATCGGATTGGAATATTAGAAGCAAATAACACCGCCCCCGATGTACTTAGAATTCAATTCGAGAACACCACTAAAAGACTAGACAGCATTGAAGCAAAGGTGGATAGGTTGATAGAAAGTAGGTAGTGATATAATCACCTTAGTTCAGAGGTAAACCATTTATTATGGTCAAACAATATGACTATTAAAAAAGACTTAACCACAGTCAATTTCACACCTAAAAGTTCCAGAAACATATTAGGCATAGTGGTGCATTCCATGTGGGGTACACAATCTGGATCAATCGCATGGTTTAAGAATCCAGACGCTAAAGCTTCGGCGCATTACTGCATATCCAAGACGGGTAGTATAGTTCAGTGCGTAGAGGATAAAGATGTGGCGTGGCACGCTGGAGTTTTTGACGAACCAATCACAGACTGGCTTAAACCCAACCCTAACAATGTAACCATTGGTATTGAATTGGAGGATGAAAAAAATTCCTCCTGGACGTACCCAGAAGCCCAGATTAAGGCGTTAAGCTGGTTGGTGGATAAGTTATGTGTCGAGCATAATATACCCCAGGATTCAAGCCACATACTGTTACACAAGAACTTGAACCCATCAAGGCGTACTGATCCTGTCGGCAACTTTAATCTTGATTGGGTATTATCTAACTCACAACCAGAAAACATACTTTTAAAGGTTTTAGATGAAGCCAATATCACCACAGAAGGCAGATTAAGAGAAGTAATTGGACATGATAAGGATCATGTAGTCATTACTAAAGACCTGGAAGGGTGCAGAGAAGAAAATGAAAGGTTAAAAGACCAAATTAAACGTAAAGACGACACAATTTCCAATCTAAACAATGAAATACTATCAATGGCAACCGAAATAAAAGAACTTAGGCAGTCTAAAGAGGATTTTCTAAATAAATTATTAAGTAAACTTAACCCACTCAACTCTGGCAGTGACGAAGCCATTGTTATTGGAGAAATAGAGAAATTATTAACATTAGAAAAGACATTGGAAACTAGGAATGTCGAAATAATAGATCTAAATGGAGAAATTAGATCGTTAAAAAAGAAGCTAGATGAAAAATGTCCAGAGAGTAATAACGAGAACCATACAGTATCTAATTTGTTTAAACTAATTTGGAACAAACTTAGAGGGAGGTGAACTTAATGTCAGCACAATACCGACTAGATTATGACGAATCTAAAAAAGTAGCCAAAAACGCCTTACTTTTCGCTGCGCCAGCTTTAATTTTAGCACTAGGAGCTTTACAAGCAGGTAAAACATGGGAAGAAATCCAATACATTTTGTATTTGTGGCTTATAAACACACTAACTGATTTATTGAGGAAATTCCAAACCAACAACACCTAATTAAACCAGTCTTTAATTATAAAATACTTAGTAAATAGATTAAATCTTTAATAAATTTTAAAGATAGTTTTAAATGAATGTGTGAGGTCTGAAAAGCTACCCAACTTCATTAACACAGTAAGGACATTGGAAAGACCCATTTTGGTCGCTGGTGGCATAGCCAGCCTAGCACTAACATTAAGTGCGTTTAGTCCATCAAGCAGAGAAGTAATTAAAAACAGAGCTGGTGGTAAATCAGAATTGTCTGGACTCGGCACAGAAGATGGTCACATTATGCACGCTGCACACCTGAATCACGACAAGACAAATCCTAATTACGATGATCCCAGAAACGGAGTATACTTAACTGTAACCGAACACTACCAACAGCACCTAGACGCAAGAGGTAAAGCAAGGGAAATTGGATTAAATGAACACGCCAACGAATGGGCGATTAATAAATTATCTATTACACCAGCAAGACGAAAATGAACAACTTTGAATCAGCTAAAAACGCAATAGTGGGAGCATCTAATCAAGAATTGAGAATACTAGCACCCGACAGAATCGAAGCACTAAGAACAGGTGGTTCTAATTGGGAAAGAGAGTATTGGGAAGGGGTTGAAATGGATCAAATCGACCGACATAGACTGGGCAATTTAGCACTTAGACCAACTGTTAAACAACTGGAGTCCCTGAATCCCCCACACCTCCCCTAGCCTTATTTAAAAATAACTCAATCTTTGATAACACCTCCTCATCACGACTCTCATTCTCAATTATCATGTGTACCCTCTGACGTGTAAGTCCATACTCCTTGGACAACTGCACAATACTCTTGTCCGTAGTTATGTACTCCATTAACATCTTCCTATTCCTGTCCGTCTGCTTAATCATATAAGTTTATCCTTTATTAACTGGATTATAACCCACCATAAGTCCTCATTGATAACTACTAATCCATCCCTCCTATCATAATGTATGTGTGCCACTGGATACTTATACTCACTATTAACAGCACTCTTGGCTTCTGCATACGCACCATATATGTTTATAGCCTTACCACTCTTAACCTGCACACAATAAGGAGAACAACCCTTAATGTCTCGACCGTCTGTCTTCTGGTACTGATCTAAGTTACGACTAGATTTCTTCTCCAGATAAAGACTGTATTTGTTCGCTACCTCCCTCTCGTTCACAGCCCCCTTCGTCCTCTGCATCTTGCCCATAAGTAAACCTCCTTTCATTACGAATTGTAAATGGTTTGCGCTTCCATCCACTCACCCTAGCAATCTTGTTGATGTCTAATACCGACTTAGCCCTCTTATAAGAAACATGAAGAACTTGGCATACAAGTTGTAAATTACCATGCCTCTGATAACAGGAAATGATTTGTGCGTCAGAAATTGGTGTGATGGTCATAGGCTTATTAATTGGATAGATGGAACGAGAGAGGATGACACCCCGAGAATACCCAGAGGGGGAGGAGATATGTGTTTTTTCATATATAAATACCGTGGATAGTATCTTGAGAACCCACCGCCATGCAAGATTTGCAGAATGGCAATGTCTGATTTAGTGGTTATAGATTAGCTTGAGTGGGAAGGACAAACCACTCAAACCAAACCATAAGCACTAAAACATTGATAACCAGTTGGCAAAAGATGGACTATCAAGCAATCGATCAAATACCAACACAAAGCTAATACCAACAATAATTGATATTGATATTTGGCTGATAATTTCATTGCGTCTTTGTCTTCTTTTGTTTCTTTTGATTTGTGGGTATACGTCTATAATCATTATTAACATAATATAACACCAATAAAGACAATGCAACAAGCAAATTAAAACCAACTTAACCCCGTTTGAGGCAAATGTCGCACAATACAGCTTGTGCGACACACAAAAACAAAATTAGACTATTGACATAACGGCGGTATTGATACTAATATGTAAGTGTTATATACAATATATAGAATGGAGCGTGATAAATATGACAAATAAAAACAAATTAGACTTAGAGAATGAGGCAATGGAATTATTCAATAAGGGTATGAGTAGGGAAGCCATAGAATTGAACTTGGGACATGAGTTTATATTTTTCGTTGAGCTTATGAGCCCCGACAAAGTGGATCATGTGACATTATGGAAGTAGCTAAATATGGGGCTTGATTAAGTTCAAGCCTCGAATTTTGGTTATCAAGCCAAGGAAGGGGGTGATAAATTTATGTCATGTTTTACAGTAAAACAAAGCGATAATAATAATATTGTTGGGGAATTTAATACCTTTGAAGAAGCGTTAGAGTGTTTGCAGTCGTGGGAGTTAGTAGATAATCTAGTCGATGACGTGTTTAACGTCAAATATATTATCGACTACAATTAACCGCTTCAATGGCTACTTAATGTTTAATTGAGTAGCTTATTGAGGTGGTCTATATGTAACCTATATTAATCTTCAACTAATCCCATATTAATTAACTTGTGTTTGTTGTGAGTATCAAGTTTGAACCTGTCATGCTTGGTGTATACTTGATGGCATTTGAACCAAAACACAAACACATACATTAATTGTTATGGGATTACCGTGACGGGGTACAACTTCTAATTCTTCAAAAACTAAAATGGTTTTGAGCTAATTGATCGAAATTAAAACTACTTGCGTACACACGAAAACAAAACAAACACAGATAATTGCGAACATAAACGCTCTCCAATTACGCATTAAAACGCCATTTAAAGCCACATTATTCTTATTCTGCCCCATTGCCCCCATTTTTTTGGTACTGTCCCAAGAGATAATTCTGAATATCATCCTCTGGAATTGCTAAGTTTTTAGGAGTAATACGAATGACACCAATCTTACCCTGTTCAATCATCCGGTAAACAGTTCTTTCGCTAACTTTCAATATTTCTGATGCCTCGTAAATACTTAACATTTTATTAATCATAACACGATGGTATCGTGTCTGACAGATGTTGTCAAGTGTTGTCTATGGTATCATTATGAAGTCCCTTGTTGACAAAACACCACCATTCTCTTACGATTGATACATGATTCGCAGATTCTTCTTTACTAATTTTTATGAAGACGATTTTATAACTGAAACGGATTTTTATACAGCTCACACTTATCTCTACCTCATAACCTGTTCTTACGCTTCTTTGTCTGGTTTGTTTCAACTTTCAAAGTACAAAGCGATGGTCGAGTCTAAAATAATTTTCATTGAAAATGGTGAAAAGCTATTTGACGAGTCATTATCCAAACTAGAAAAAGCCAAAAAGGTTTTTTATTTTCGCAACTGGTTTTTTGTTCCGAAGATGGCATATTTTAACAGCGGTTTATTCAAGTTAGAAACTAATCGTATCGCATACGCAAAAGAGTACCAAAAAGTACCTGGGGACATTATGGGTTACTTTGATGAAAAAATAGCTTCAAATAATATTTCTCTATATCATACTACTATCGATAGTAGTATCCATAGTCCTATTGATATTGCTATGGATACAAACAAGAAAAAAGAAAAAAGAAATAATAATAATTTTGGAAAGTCTGAAAACCTTTTACCGCATGGATCTTCGCAAAAGAAAAACTACACCCTTGATCCGTTGTGTGATCCAGATTTCCCACGTCATCCAAACGGCAAACCAATACTCCCAGATGGCTTCACCTACGAAGACTTACCCAAACTCAAAGATGGCAGAATAGACTTCTCACTCATGACCGATTACCAAGCACTTAGAGCTAAAGTCCTTCAAGCTCAACTGCCAAGTTCAAAATAACATGAATAAACCTAAAACTGCCTTAATTTATCCAGTTGCGCTAGAACAGCAATTCGTAGCTAATCTTTCCATCAACCCAGATCTGGCTTTTCAGGCTTCCCTCTCCCTCGATGACCCTAAATACCTTTGCGATAAACAAGCTCAAAATGACTACAAACACTTGCTTCAAATGCTCCACGACAACGAACCCATCTCTCCCACCACACTCTCCACAAAATCCAACACCCTCAACTCCACGTCCTACGTCTTACAAGCTACCAATACCGCTATCTCAGACGAGTTCGGCACTCTCGCTAACATCAAAGATTCCTTGGAATCATGGGTAAATATCATCAAAAACGCATATGCTTATCGCATCACCAACCAATGGATCCAAGGACAAGGATCCATCAAAAAAATTGTCCTTGAACTCGACAAAATCAAGTACGGTAAGAATAAACCACTATCCACCCAAGACATGATCGATGACCTGCTTACCAAAATCGACAAAAAAGACTTTAAAATCAAATTTCCCTACCACAAAATCCAAGAACACACCGGCGGTATCGATGGCGGTCACTTAGTCGTTATTGCCGCCAGAACTGGCGTTGGTAAAACCATATTCCTGCAAAATATGGCTCTACATGTAGCTCAAACTCAACCCGTCCTTTTCGTTTCAACCGAGATGGATAAAACCGAAATGACCAAACGCTTCATCTCCCAACTCAGCTTGCTCAATATCCGATTCACCGACAACGTGTCTAGCCGACCTGAGTTTCACGAATCACTGCAAACATTATCCGAAATGAACATTGACTTTATTTACACCACCAACTTTGAAGATATTGCCTATTCTATGGCACTAAAACAATACTCACTCGTGTGCCTTGACTACCTGCAAATGATTAAACCATTAGGCAGGTTTGACAAAGACTATGAGCGTGTAAGTCAAGTCATTCTGGACACAAAATCACGACTAGCAGTCAAATACGACACCCCAATTATCGCCGCTGCTCAATTCAACCGAGAAGGTGCAAGAACAGGCGATCGACCAGAACTCTGGCAGATTCGGGATTCAGGCGTTATCGAACAAACCGCAGATTTAGTCATTAGCCTCTATCAAACCGAAGATGACCGCAAAAAAGACATGACTAACTACGAAAAACTTAGATTCGACATCCTCAAGGCACGTCATGGCACAGTGTCTTTCAACTCAAGTGCTAATGATCAATACGTTTATGTTGACAAACCTACATATCGATTGATTGACACCGCCTTTTAAAATGCGTGAAGTAATGTTTAAACACCATTTTCACGCTTCGAAAACATATTTACGATAAAAGATACGTCTAATGAAAAACCAGCCGTTTAAGACTGGTTTTAATGCGTCCTGACAAAATCCCTTTCGAAGTTGGAAAACTGCATCACCGCTAAGGTGTCTGCTTATTTTACCACAAAAAACCAGGCATTTCTGCCTGGAATCTTGAGTTGTGTTTATGATTGCCGTTTCTAGCAATTAGTAAAATTTACCTAACTACACTGACCAATTCAAGTATCTGATCAATCTTTTTTTCAACATTTTTAAGTCTTTCGTCTAAAAGTTTATAGGATACGATTCTCGCTCTAGTATATATGTTAAATTCCTTGCGACTTTCTTTTGCCTCTTTTGTTTGTCTTATAGTCTTTCTTGTTTTTTTCTGCTTATTCTTATCTTTTTCGTAAAGTGATACAGCCTTGTTAACTTTTCTTTTAAATTCTTTATCTGGTAACTCATCCATTGCACGACTTAAATCTTCATCGGTTGCTTTGGGGTAATCACTATATTTTTTCTTGGTAAATATATTGAACAAATAAATCACCTCCGATCAAACACTCTCAATATTTAATGGTTGTCTATTTCCAAACTTTTCATATAATCCCTCACTCTCAAAATATTGGTGCATTTCAGATGCGTTTTTTTTGACCCATTCTAAGGCTTGTTTACTGTTTTTCTTAGTAATCCACAACATTGATTGATCTGCTAGGTTTTTATATTGGTCATAATGATAGGTCTTGGCACAATTAACTGGTAATCCAGATAACTTTGCGAGTAATCCATAAACAGGTGTCTGCATACCATCGTTATATTCACTACTGTTTTTAACTCCAGTTTTAAACTCGTAAATAGTATCGGTGTCATAGCAGTCAATAACACCAACCAAACTTAACCAATCACCCAATTCAACTTCTAGCTTTAGTTCTGCTTGTGGGTCTTTAAGTGGTAGTGACCCGAACTCTTTTGGTAATGTTTTTGTTAAATTGATATGTTCTTGCCAAAGTTTATGGTAGTTTTTACCATTTGCCATTTGTATTGATGTGAATTGTTTAAGCCTAAAATAATATAAAACACATTCTTCATATCTTTTTCGATCCCAACTATTAAGAAGGCTATAACTAGCTCTTAATTTATTTTTCATATAATGCGATGAATGTTTTAACGGCTTTTAACATAGGAGGAAACTTAATATATAGCTCTACTTGATCTAGTTTGATCCAATCACAAGTCATATTTTGTTCACGGATACAATTTGGATCGTGTTGTGGTGTTGGTACTTCATGAGAATTGTGCCAACCAAAATAGAAAAATACCTCTTTATTTACTTTTTGTTTATTTTTAGTAATCGGATAGTTGATATGAACAACTACATCATCAATAATTTCAACATTCCAATATCCAGTTTCTTCTCCAACCTCTCTCAAGGCTGCTTTAATAGTTGATTCACCATCATCCATGTGTCCTTTAGGTAAATCGAAACCATCAATAGTTGGTCTATTTATAAGTAATACATGAGTTTTATCAAATATTTTTTTAAAGACAACTATGCCATAAGAAATATCATTTAACATAGTTTTGTAAGTGTTGGTATAACCGAGGATTCTCTTGTGATAATCTATGTAGTTCTTCTTTTGTATATAGTGCTTGAGTTAAATATTCAAACTCCTCGTCTGAATCAGCCCCATGTATTCTGGTATAGCCAGTTTTGAATAGTAATTCATCGCCTGTATACCCTTGAGCAATTAAATTCTCCCTAGTTTGTACTTGGTACTTATCCCTTAATCCACCGATTCCAGGTTTACCCTTAACACGGACAACTGAATCATGGACTGTTTCGTGTGGATATTGTTCTTTAATTCCATTTTGAGAAACTATTACAGTTACCGCTTGTCCAAGAGAGAAATTGTGATTAAGAGATTTAAACACATGCTCTTGTCCTTTATTCCTTGTCCAAATCTTATCAACTTGCTCTGGACAAATTCTGTCATGGATCATCACATCTTCAATTTCAAATCCAGATTCTACAATATCGGAAATAATGATGGGTGTTAGTTGGTCACGCACTGCGTCTGCTTTAATAATGAAAGCACCATACTCATTTTTCATCTTTTTTAATTGTGATACTAACTTGTTTTTGTCTATCTGATTCCAATATCCCGAAAGGTATCTTGCCATCATTTTTTTCTATATATTCATCAATAGCATCTATATTAGGAGTAAGTGTAGTTTTGACATTATATAATTCCTTGGGTAGTTGGTCTACATTGGTGTCATCAATCTTATATCTACTACCATAATATCTGTATGTTATTTTTACATCGTCACCTTTTATTGACGAGAACTGTGGGTCTAGTTTAACCGCCTCGGCTTCTATCCTCAACTTAGCTTCCGCAATTGCTTTCTCAATTATATCTTGCAACTCATATAGTTGAACTAAGTTTTGTTCTCCATCTGGTGATAGAAATATTTTATTTGCACCATCTACCAATATTTTTATATTATCTGTGTCGATATTTACTTTCATAAATGTATAATACAACTATTGACATCGTATTACAAGGGGTGTATATTACAGATATGGCAATCAGACAATTAAGACAAAGAGGTGAAACACATTTATCTAAAATAGTTAAAGAGGCAATCCAAAATGATTGGTCAGTAAAATATATAAGAGATAATTATGTTAATCCTACAACTGGTAAACCATATTCAAGATATGCAATTTACCATCACTATTGGAGAATTAACGCAGATAAGGGGGTGAGTAAAAATGGCTGATAAAACAACAGAAGATATTGTAAAAATGGCACGAAGTAATGATGACATGATTATGCAGTATGTACCACCTGGAATGAATCCAGCTACTTATGTTCGATTAGTAGAGGGAATTATGGGTCGAGATAGGAATGGGAATCTTAGACCAGGAGAGGATTTAATGACCTTCCTACACGTTGCAAAGAAATCAGGTCTTGATCCGATGGCTAGACAAATTTATGCAGTTTATCGTTGGGATGGCAGTTTAGGTCGTGAGAAAATGACTATTCAAACTGGCATTGATGGACTTAGATTGATTGCACAGCGAACAGGACAGTACGCAGGGCAAGAAGAAACAGTATTTGAAACTAAAGAAGGTGCTAAGTTCCCCACCATAGCTACTGTTACTGTATTAAAGATGATTGGTGGTCAAATCGTTAAAACTACAGCATCTGCTAGGTGGGAAGAATATGTGCAACTAACTAAATCTGGTGAATTGATGGGTCTATGGGGACAGAAACCATATACTATGCTTGAAAAGGTTGCTGAAAGTAAGGCACTTAGAAAAGCATTTCCATCAGAATTAGCTGGTGTATACGCACAAGAAGAAATGCCAGAGAATGACATAAAAAAAGAAATTCCTGTATACAAACCACAGGAAACACAAACGCCATCTACATTGTTAGAGATCAATGTGGATGAAAACAAACTCTAGTAATAGAGATTGCTATGGGTGGTGTTGCAGGGCAGGCAACATTACCCACCTAAAAACTAAAAAGGGATTGAAGCATGAAGTCGAGCGAGGCAACTCGCTTCTTCATGGGGCGACATGGAGTCTCTGTGTCGTGCCATGAAGAATTTAGACTATATGAAAATTAAATAAAATTATGGATACAAACGAACTAATCAAACAAATACGAGAACTAGAGAACTTTTGGGAGATAACACCCCAAGAAGATATGTTTGGAGTGGGCTGGAATCATGCAAAGGATAAGATAATTGAGTTAATCCAAGAGATGGATAAGCCAAATAATAATTACAAAGAAGAATTTGTGGCTGGATTTCAGAAAAGTATGGATTTACCAGATCAATTAAGTATTAGAAAGAGTGGGTACTAATATGAAGATAAAATTCATAGACCTCAACGAATCACTTGTTAAAAAGGTTCAAAAGGCAATTAAGTATGTGCCAGTTAGGGATATTGAATGTAGTGTTGGTGATATATTTCAAGAGGATGGTGTGATTGTTTCTGCTTCTAATCCATCGTTTAGTATGGGTGGTGGATTAGACGCTCTCATTGCCAGAAAATATCCTGTTGAATGTGGAAAAATAAAGGTTGAAAAAGGTAATCAGAGAATTGGGAATGTAATATTCACAATTACGGTCAATGAAAATATAAAATCATCTCGAGAGCTGGTTAAATCAGCATTAGATTTTGCATTATCAAAAACAAAGAAGAGTGAGACTGTTTTAATTTCAGGACTGGGTACTGGTATCGGGGGTTTAGACGAAGACGATTTTGTGTGGTTATTTTTAGTTTCTGTTTGTGAGTATTACAAATTGGGTTGGGGAATTAAATATACACAAAAAAACGGTACTGATTTTAGAACTGGAACTAAAAAGTATGAAGTTGGCAAGTGGCTGGAAGAACCCAACACTGAAAAAAATGATAATGATTGTGGCGTTGGGTTGCATCTTGGCAAAAGTTTTGTCGGTGCTGGAAACTACAATACACCTGATAAAATATTTTTTTGTATTTACAACTTAGAAAACAAGTTCGGAGATGGTGGAGATAAAGTTCGGGTCTCAAAATTATTACCTTTATATGTTTGTCCGAAGTGGTTGGGATATGGAGTTAACGGTAAAAAGATAGTCAGCAAGGTTGATAAAAATTTTAATCCAGAAAAATACAATCCATATCGGGCGACACAAAAACCTTCTATAAATACATTAAAACCATTTATGGCTCAAGTCTGGGCTCAAGTCTGGGATCAAGTCATGGATCAAGTCAGGGCTCAAGTCAGGGCTCAAGTCGGGGATCAAGTCTGGGATCAAGTCAGGGATCAAGTCTGGGATCAAGTC
>ERZ869925.222-NODE-222-length-40714-cov-8.804963_pt1 | contig 40714 bp, 57 predicted proteins | sample MGYA00579311_ERZ869925 | MGnify/ENA primary metagenome ERZ869925 (study PRJEB32216, sample SAMN09231817) | wastewater metagenome | place: USA: Maryland | collected 2016-07-30 | study: EMG produced TPA metagenomics assembly of the PRJNA472060 data set (Reclaimed...
TAACACGTAATGCTGATGGTGGTGGATCAGACCAAGATCATGGAGTAGGAGCTATCGTAGAGTTCGTAAGTGACGTTTTACAAGAACAAGCCATTATTGATGGACTACTAACCGTAATTACCACAGCAGGCGCTCTTGACACTACCAAAGTCGTGGACCTAACCACAGCTCAAACTCTTACTAATAAGACACTTACCTCACCTAAGATAAACGAGAACGTAGCCTTAACAGCCACTGCAACGCAACTAAACGCACTAGCAGGAGGGACTATCCCAGTAAAAGCAAGTGCTGCCGAAAACGTAGCAGGAACTGACGACGCTAAGTTTGTTACCGCTCTTGCCAACGTACCAGCCTTTAACAACTCTCTCTACCGTCAAGCCATAATCAATGGAAACTTTGATATATGGCAGAGAGGGACAACGATTACCAATCCTGCCCCAGGATATACGGCTGATAGGTGGCATGCCTACAAAGGTGCTTATGCAACAGGAATGTCGGTATCACGGCAAGCCGTCGTATCAACAGAACTTGCCAACAGTGTTTATTGTGCAAGAGTTCAAAGAACCGCCGCCGATGCCAGCTCCGACCTAATTTCCTTCATCTACGCTCTGGAGACACAAGACTCCTTAAAGTTGCTGGGCCAGAAATTGACATTGAGCTTTTATGCTCGAAAAGGAGCCAACTACTCAGCAACAAGCAATATTCTTGCAACCGAAATATCCACAGGAACGGGAACCGATCAACAATACGCCAACTTTACCGGACTTGCTTCTGATAGTCAGAACAACACACTCGGTTCTTCGTGGACGAAGTTCACACACACTACTGCCTCAGTTATCGCAACAAGCAAAACCCAGATCGGAATACGCTTCAAGTTTACAGGAACAGGTACAGCCGGAGCCGACGACTACGTAGAGATTGCTCAAGTCCAGCTCTGTGCTGGATCAGTAGCTCTACCATTTATGCCTAAGAGTTTTGCACAGGAACTTGCAGATTGCCAAAGATACGCTCGCCCATTCCCTGGAGTCATTATGGGTCAAGCATATACAACTGGGGCTGCATTCTATTCATTTTCTACCGGCATAGAAATGAGAATAAAGCCAACAGCCACATCTGGAACTTATACTACATCTAACGCTGGTGGTACTGATATTTCGGGTACTTTAACTGTATCTTCTATGGTTGGAAATACTATTCGGTTTGACATGGGTTCTGTTACTGGCTCTCCGTTAGTTGCAGGAGACGCGACACTATTGAAACCACCCGCTGGTTCAATGCTGGAGTCCGAACTATGACCTTAAAAAAAACTCAACACCAGCCTACACATTCATTACTCAGACGAATTAAAGCGTTTATCCAAAAGGTTAAACATGGTAAAAAGTCACATTGAAATAGACCAAGCTGTACTAGTGAACGAAGTAAAGTACATTAGTAAACGCATAGATGAAATCGCTGATAAACAATCAGAACAGGACAAAAAACTACAAGACCTATACTTAACCAAAGAGGATTTTCTCAGAGAATGGGGTCCTTATAAAACTTTGATTACTGGAGTTATTGGTGTGATTGCAACTGCCATTACTATTGCGGTCATGTCTTTAATTTTAAAAAAATGAACAAACCTTTTTACCTTGTAAGTTGGATAACAATCTTATCGGGACTAGCACTATGCCTATACGTAGGATATTTACTAACCTACCCCTTTAAAGTTTCCGAATCTACGTTCAAAGTTGTAAGCTCTGTGGTCAAACCAGGCGGCAACCTAATCCTCGCCGTTGACTACTGCAAATGGATGGATGTACCCGCTATCGTAACCCGCCAACTAAATGACGGAGTGATAATTGAGTTACCCCCTGCTGTCACCAATCTACCTGTTGGGTGCTACAAGAATACTATTCGTTATATTCCCCTCCCTACAGGAATCCCCGAAGGTAAATATACCTACCAAACTACGCTAGAATACCAAGTTAATATATTACGAACGGTTAGAAGTACTACCACTAGCCCCGAATTCCATGTCCGCAATTAAGGAAATCCTAATGGACATAATCGCTCTTCCCTTAGTGGTACTGGCACTTATTTTTTTAGTACTGTACGCCATTCTTGAGTGGTTTATCAAAAAACTGCCATAGTGGTAGAATAGACTATGACACTAGACCAATTCGTAACCAAATACCAAGGCCGATACTTAGAATACAACAACGACATTTACAAGAACCAGTGTACTGATCTTTTCTGGCAGTATCTCAAAGAAGTACTAGGAATAAACCCACGTCCTTATCAAGGCTGGGGTAGTGCTAAGAATATCTACAACAACGCTTATCGGATAACCGACTTTAACAAGAATTTTGTCAAGATCCCCAACGGCCCCAACAACATTCCCAAGAAAGGTGACATTATCTTCTGGGGTACTTATCCCGGTGTAACTGGCTGGGCAGGACACGTGGCTATCTATCTCAAGGGTGACCTTTATATCGTTTATTCATTCGACCAAAATTATCCAACCAGGAGTCGCTGTGCAATAGTGAAACACGGATACAACAAACTGTTTCATGGTTACAGAGGGGTGATGGGTTGGTTTTCTCCAAAAAAATAATATGCAAAGCCTAATCGGTGTTTTCGTTCCCGCTCTCGTTGGTACAATTTTAAAGTATGGAAAGGTTACTGACCGAAACATTAAGATACTAGTCGGCCTAGGAGTGGCACTTCTTGTCGCTGTCGCATTACACTTCGCTACAGGTGCAATCTTCAATCTGGAGGCCTTTGGTATGTCAGTAATGTCAATCTACGGTGTCAGTCAAGCAGTCTACCAAGTGCAAAAATCTGCACGTGGTTTAAAATAGAAAAAGGCTCTCCTTAAAACTTACTTTGCGGGTAGTTAGAGAGCCTAGGTAATACCTATCTATATTATAACACAAGTATTAGCAGTCGACAACCTTGTCTGCGAATGGTTTCCCACTATTAGGTGTCACCTCGAAGATAGGAATTAAGAGATACCCTTTGTATTTCTCGTATCTTATGGGTAGTTAGTTATAACTAGTTGTATGGGCCGTGCCAGGGGCGGGCTTTCAAACGACACTTCGCACTACAGTAGGAACTAGCTATCATGGGCCTCTTGCTTAAAAATTCCACACCACACTCTTTGCAATTAACCATCTGGCGTTTGACTGGTATTCTTCTTGTTAGGTAGTTTGCTGGTTGGCGCATTTCTAATTATCATATCAGGAAGGGGTAGTTGCAAGCGTCTCGTCTCTGCTTCTACTTCTTTCCGTTTCTGTTCCTCGGTCTTGGGTTGAAAGTCCTGGATAATATCCTCCCACTCCTCACTCGTTGTCATCTGTCTTGTCAGGTGTTAAATAAATTCCGCACTCGTCGTCTCCTTGGTCTGCGGTTCTTCCCACACCAAAAGTTCCTGTTATTTCGTCGGTGGGTAGAGCTATCCTCATAGCCCAGTTTAAATCGTCTGCAACTTCTACTTTCTTTGATAGCGGAAAAGACCTAGGACTAATGTTTATTTCATTCATGGCAGTATTTGCTTGTTCTAATCGTTTGCTTATCTCAGCGTCAATTACAGCTTCGCACCTTTCTAGTACTGAGAACCTATTGTGTGGGACTTCCTTCCTCTTGGTCATTTTTTGTGATTCCTTACTGTGGTAGGACTTTCCTCTAAAGTTTTTCTAACAGCAGTGTCCCAGGAATAATCCGTGTAATCCTTAATCGCTTCTGGTTTACCGCCAGCTCCTCTAATCTTTTCGTTGGCAATCTCGGAATTAGTGTCTCTTGCTACCGATCCCCAACTAAATAGTTCAGAGACTATCGGGTGTAGGTTAATCAGTTCAGCAGTCATTTTCTTTTTACCTTGCGTGAAATAATACTTGTGGCTTTGTCAATCTCCTCGTGTCCCATGTCAGCTCCTAGGTGTAGTAACTTGTTGGTGTAACCTATAGATTCACCCAAATCCATTCTCTTATTTACAGCGTGAGAAGCCCAATACTCAGCGTTTTGATCTTGTTCTGGTTCGGGGAACAAAGCTCCCAGTAAATGTTTAAAGGCATGGTCGTCTGGCTCAACGTGCATTATGTTGTCGGGGTCGTCTGTGCCGCCCGCATACTTTGGTACAACATGTTCTTTTTCGGTTCTTCGTGGTGCCATTCATTAATCATACGCTACCCCTAGTGCTTATTATCAATGGGCAAAACCTCTATTTCCACTCTTGGGTTCAATTTATCTTTGTGTTTGTAAACGTGTAGCTCTACCACTTGTGCGTCATCCTCGTACACACGTTGTTTCATTACGTCCAGCACCAACTTTAAATTATCTACGTCCCTATCTCTCTTAAGGTAAAAGTGTGCGGTAACGGATACCTCGTCTAGTAGAGTAACGAGTCTCATTGCTTTTAGTTTCCAGTGGCTTAGTTCTATCCAGGCTTTACTCTCAGCAGTCAAATAGTGTATCTTACCGTGTGTACCATACTGATTATTTGTAGTTGGTGGGAGTGTTAGTGTTATTTTCATACCCTATTCTACTTCTTTTTCTCCTCTTTTTTCTCCCTCTTTTCTACTTCCTGCCAGTGTTCTTGGTGCGAATTCCCAGACCTAGTATCGTTGGCTATAGACCTCTCCTTGTGTCCACCCTTGTTGCACGACTCCTCGCCTCTATTATCTCTCCACTCCTCACCTTTTGGTTTAGGTAATTCTTTTCCCATGCTTATACATTTTTACTAACTTAACCCCCTTACGTTTCTTACCCTTACAACTACCACAGATATTACCAAAGTCTATTTCAGTTCCACAGTAGTCACAGTAGTAAGATTTAATTTTTCTTATCATATTACTCTCAGGTATCTAGCAAGAACTAAAATTAATAATACCACCACCAAGGTCCAACGTATTTTAACCATAAGTTCCAGTATTCCACCCAGTAGTCCAAGTATAAGTACTAAAGGTAACAAAAGCAGTTCCATACTAACTCCCTAACAGGTTCTTATCCTGCAATGAATAATACTCGTCTGCAATAGACATATTAGGTTCTTTTCTTATCTCCACCTCTGGTAGACAAGTGACATTATCAGCACAATGGTCTTTGCGTTGCTTGCGAACTAGGAAGTCTGCCAGCTTAGCTTCAAACAGCTTTGGGTCATCTGGAAAGAAGTTCCTAAACCTTACAACTACTCCTCTACACTTGTTACAGGTTTCGGTCATAGTTCCTCTTTAATCACTAAGTAAGCTCCTGCATTAAAAAACGAACAAACCATCCAAAATACAGTCCAGCCCAAGTCGTGTTGTAGTAAATAAAACATTGAGTTCAAGGTACAGATAACAAATCCAACTCCATAAAACATCATTTTTAAGGTTCTTTTCATATTTCTCCTAAACTAATAACTTTACTGCACCTGTTACAGACGGTCATTTGGTTTCACTAACAAATAACGGACACCCTTTAGGACTATGCCAGGTGGGTTCTTTTAAGAAGTTGGCAACGAAAAGGCCGATATTTATGCCAATGATAAAGACAATGGCAACTACTAGCAGACCGACTACGGCGCTAATGTTTTCTTCTTTCTTAGTTAGTTTGGTCATTTGACTAACCCCTTGTTAAATACTACCCACGCGCTCCACCCTTGGCTTAGATAGACCTTTCTAACCTCTTTAGCGTAGTTGATAGTGTCTTTTAAGTAAGTGTCCCATTCGTCAAAGGTCATGCCCTTGGGTTTGTGGACACTATTGACTTGACAAGGCCCAAAGTCATACGAGCCGTTGGTGTTGTAGACTCTTGCCCATTTATAGACCTTATTATTCTCTTTCATGCAAATTCTTATCATGCGTCCGGCTTCGTCAGCAGGAAACACTTGGCGGATAGCGTCGTTCCAGGTATATTCAGCAGCCAGTACCTCGCCTACCTTAAAGCTACGGGGCTTAGAAGTGGGTGTGGCGTTCAATATTTGCTCTACAGCCTTGTCAACCGCACCATTAATCAGCTCGTCTTGGGCCTTCTCCCTTTCAAAGGTTTTTTTGTCTACCCACAAGCGAGGTGCTTGGAACTTTAAGGTTTGTACTACTCCTTTAGGGCTAATAACATTCTTGTCAAAAAATGAGTTGACTAGTTGGTTGGCTCCATAGACGGCCATGCCTAGGACAAAGAGGGCAATGATACCGAGGGCAATATAAGTTACTCGTTCTTTGGTCATATTTGGTTAAGCAAACGAGTAATCTTACTCATGTGTCTTTTGATCTTGGTAACAATTGTTTTGGTGTCGTCCATTATCCATTCCGGTTGTGATAAAGAGACATAGCTTTCAAATTCTTTTCTCTTAACTTGTTGTGCCCAAACGTCACGAATGTGTTGCTTGTAAGACTTAAAGTTCTTGGTAGTGTGGACTAGGGAGATATTAGGTTGGGCCATTCCCACCATTCTTCCTATTTCTGTTTGTGTATAAGCTGGGCGAACCGCTAGCAACGACTTTATTTCTTTGTACGTTTTTCTGTTCATTGTTGTAATTAAATTAATAATTACCTTAGGAGCTGGAAAGGAAAGAGCAAACCCCATTTAAGGTCTACCCTCTCCCCTTTCCAACCCCCAAGGGTGTTTCCCTGCTTCGTAACTTAATAGTACTACAACGGTACGGCAAGTCAACTAGGTAAATCTGTATCATTTACGCTTACTTGCCCAAGATAGTTCAATGTAACGTTTGTAGTCTCGATAAGTAGGAGAGTTGGCAATGTAGTGGACGGTGGACTTGCCCAACTCGTAGTCGTATTGAATCTCCTTGCGACTTTGAGTTTTTAGTTTCCTCTTGATCTCAGTAAATATGTCGTTGTTTATCTTAAGTCTCATTTGATTCCTGAACGCTTTATCCTATCTTTAATTGCTTGGCGGGCCTCGTAAGACTCACTAGTGTCGTTTGACTTGGCTAGTTTCCTCAAATTTGTTTTCATTAGTTGCTCGACTCGTATACGTAGCTCGGCAGTGTAGCGCTTGTTATTCATGTATTTCTATTTTTATTAAACTTTTAATGGGTAGGTACAACCAAACTTTCTTACCGTCTACTACGTGCTCAATCCCAAACATTCCCCCTTGTACGGCTATGTCAGGGCCGGAAGTCTCTAAGTTTTCACCAATAATATCCCAGTGATCACCTACTCTAATTCTTCGGATAATAGTTGCTTTCATAGAATTAAGTCGTGGCGTAACCGGTAAGAGCACTTGGTACACCGTACCCCACCAAAGTCACCCGAGTGGGTTGGTAGTAGAGGTGAGTGACATTTGGGGCATATAACCTCCCGTTGGACTAACCACCATTGTTTTAACTTTTTTAGTAGTGTCATGAGAGAATTGGCCTTACTTGTTTTGATAATTTAAATTCGTCTCTGAAGTGTAAATTTTCTGGTAGCCAGCACTTGTTGGTGCAATAGGGTTTGCCACTAGAGCTAATAGCTATAGGTGCACCACAGTCCTTACAAGGTGTACCTTTAAATTCGTTGTTAGGATCGCCAGCAGACTTGGACAAGTCGGGTTTAATTTTAGCCATTTCCTCAGCACTTGCTATTCCATTAGTAGTCTCGTACCCAGCAAACGCTAAGGCTCGGCCTACAGCAGAGGTCTCAGCAACCTCATAAGGTGATTCCTTTTCTATTTGTTTACTAGCGTTGGCCGCACTTATACCAGTGAATGTACCCTTGTCGGTGACTACAGTAGCTTTAACAACCACAGGATCAGTAAACAGTACCTCGGTGGTGATAGATAAGGTCTTAAGTCCTTTGTGAGCCACAGTTAAACGCTCAGCAACAGTGACATATTCTTTACCGTGAATATTAACCGTCATTTTGTACCTCCAGCTAATCCAAAACTAATCTTGGCGTGTTCCACTCCGTCCTCTTCGCCTTTCTCGTAAACCTCGTCTAAAACTTTTTTCATAGTTACGTAAGCGGGGTCTTGTTCTCCCTTGTGGTAGGGTAGGGTCACATTCAATGCTTTAAGTGTAGCTAGTTTAATGAACTCTTGATAGGTCATATTTACTCCTTAATGTCAAAATTAGTAAATTCGTTGCAATAGCTATCCTCACCTTGGGTTCTCCACTCAAGTTCGGTGTCAGGTTTGATACTAGTAGCGTCTAGGTTGACTAACTTGTATCCCTTAGTTGGCTTAACCGTTACGTGTTGGGTAAGTTGTAACGCTTGCATGACAAGTTGTAGAGCTTTGCGTTTGGTTTGGAATTCTTGTGCTTTCATACTTGTATTGTAGTACTACCGTAGTACCATGTCAAGTAGTCAATCACTGAAAAATAGACTTGACTGCTTCCGTATCCATTTGTTCTACTTTGATAGTATTGCTACTTACTACCGTAGGTGGTGCGGGTGGTCTAGCACCTAGATACTCCTCAACTAAACGGACGAATTCTTGTAACACCGCCCATTGTTTGGGGTTGGCCGTACCAAGGATAGCCATTTGGGAGGGTTTAAGTTCCCGCCAATAGGTACAACCTTTAAGTAGACGATCCTTGGTTTCAAGCATGGGAAATTGTCATGCTTTTTTTTAACATATCTATCAGTATGTCGGTGGGTATGGCAATATTACTTGTGTGATATATGCTATTGTCCGCAAACTTTCTACCATATTCAGTTAACCATTGGGAATAGTTATCGACCCAGCATTTTTGGAGCAAAAGAAAAGGTAACAAGTAAATCTTTTTACTCTCGGCCACTATGTAGGCAATATAGTCGGTGTACTTGGTTTTTCCCAGCCAACCTACCGTTTTGCGTTCCCAGTTAGAATACTCCTCTAGTAGAATGTCCCCGTAGTCTTTTCGCCTACGTTTTTCGTCAACAAACACAGTGTTACCACCCTCAAATACAAGTATCTTGTCTATTCCTTTCTTTTGAGTCTCTAAGTCGGTTACTACCCTAATCTCCTTTAAGTGTGGAAAGGCTTTTTTGTACACCTCGTCCACAAATGTATCATCCGTTTTGTCTAGTGAATAGGATAAATCGGCAGGAAAGTTGTTCATAATTGGTTTCCGTAGACAGTCCACTTGTCGGAATGTTTAACACGGGCAAATAATTCTAGGTACTTACCATTGGGGCAATATCTCTCAATAAGATCATAGTAGTTGGTTGGTTTTTTACTATGTTGAGTCCGTCTCTCTTTATACACCGAGCTTTCTCTTGTTGACTCGTCCGGTGATGGGTAACTATTCTTGACACCTACTAGTAACAGCTCGTGTTGACCTCTAAACCAATAACCCATGCCAATTATCTCTTTGTCCCAGACAGCGTGCGTCTTGTATTCGAATCCCCAAGACTCCATTACTTTTAATGCCTCTCTTAATTTGGGAGCAGTAGCCCACATAAACAAAACAGCATGGTCAGAGCTAGGAACGCTCATAGCACATATTTCCTCAACCTCCATTGTTGGGTATTTGTTCTCAATTTCCCTACTACCAGTTTCCGAAAAGTCATATTTCCAGGGAGGATCGGCATATATGACATTAAATTCTCCGTCAGGTAATACGGGTTGGGGTAGTAATTTGTGTTTGTACTCCCTTACTACTTTTCTAAACTCTCCGCGCTTTAGGTTGTCCTTTTCAGCGATGTCTAACATTTTGTCTTGATCTGCGGGTGGCAAATCTGCTACCTCGGCATGGTGAGAGAAGGATAAATTATCCCGCCGGCGGGAACTTTCAATCTTAGAGGCTACGTACTTATCGTTTACCAAAGTTTTATATTCGTAACCAGTGTCTTCAAGGGCTTGGGTATACATTTCTCCATAATGACCCTCACCATACTTAATCCAGTCTCCTAACCAAAATTGCACAGCCCCCTCAGCTTTCTTAATAAATTCCCCACATTCTTGCCAGTTATCAAAACTTGGTTCCCCCACAGCTTGCAAACCATTTTTGCCAAACTTAAACCCAGCATAAACAATATCGTTGTTTACCTTGGTTAATTCATTCACTTAGACCCCCTTTTAAAATGCTTTCTAACCTTTTAATAGCACGTTCCATTAACAGTAAATCCTTTTTAGTAGCGGTGCTTTGTGTGACCCGCCAGTAGGGCGATAACGAGGGCTTATTCTTAGCCACATAAAGATAGTGGTGCATGATAGCCATAACTAGCCAATCATAGTCGTCCATGTTTAGGTTGTGTACTTGTGGTTGCATTTTAAATTTGAATAAATAAGCTCAAAAAGAACCCCCTAGCCGAATATTTGCACACACGCGGTAGGGGGTTGTCTATAAGCTTGGAAAGTGTGTGCATGACTAAGAATACCACCAGTAAAACGTAGTGCAATAGGTAAAACCATATCAAATTTATTTGACACATTGACAGCAGTTTTATTTGTCTATAAAGTTAAGTAAATTGGCGGGCAACATAAGTGAGGACGGCCAAAAGAAAAGTGTCCTCCACATACTCACAAGACCACACTTGGACAAGGAAGAAATGAGTACGTGTTAAAAGAATTACCAGCGCAAGTCCTAGGCGACAATTCTTTAGACGTTTGAAACGACAACGTCAGTTCTAACAAAAGGCAAAGGGGGGTAAGGGGGGATAGTAGCTCATGGGCAAACAACAGCCTATTCTTAAGAAATATCACTTTTAGAACACTAGAGCACTTGATATAGAACGTTATATTGTATTCCTAGCTAAGGGTAGTAAACTAGCGTATGAACGATAAACAAACTCTTAAGCTATACCGTGAACTACTTCCCCTATTTATCAACAACTTACACAGCCACAATGAAACTTTGATACGGCACAGCATAGTACTCAGAAATATGGCCGTTGGTCACTTAATGTTGTTTCTCTTTGTTCTTCTTCTTGTTATATTGTGGATACAAAAGTAACATGCCAGCAACACTAGCAGACACACAAGCACAGGAGGAAACGGATATTGAGTTTATGTATAAGGGTGAACCACCCTACATGGAAGAAGATAATGGGATCGGATACAAAGGGACAGTTTTAGTAAAGAAAAGCACTGGTGAACTTCAGTGTGGTGAATGTGGGAAGTGGTTTATTGCTTTGGGAGTACATCTTCGTTCCCATAAAATTACGGCAAGAGAATATAAAACCAAGCATGGGTTATATCAAAAAGATGGTTTAGTATCAAGGGAAGTATCTCGTATTATGTCCGAAACTGGTATGGAAAATCACAAAAAAAATAAGATTAGCTTTAAAAAAGGCAACAAACAAGGAAGGAAAAAAACGGGAGCGATACATTATGGTAGAACAATACAATACAAAAACGAACGTGCTCTTTGTGACAAACAAATTGAAGGTAGGCTTGAAGTAGTTATGAAAATGGCGGGAAAAACGTCTTTTTCTCAGTTGGAGACTTCGGACATAAGAAAATTTGATCGAAAACTATATCAGACTGTTAGGAATAGGGATGGTGGTTTCGAACGTTTTGTCGGAATAGATATTAGAGCATTTAGTCGGGAGTATGATAAAGAATCACTAATTGCAAAACTTAGATTATTTGTTTTAAATAATGGTTTTATCCCAAAGGTTGAGACAGCTGGAAGAAAAAACAAGTTACCAAGTTTTGGTACATATTTAAAATATTTTGGATCTTGGGAAAGAGCAAAGGCAATTGCAGGACTGCACGAATTACTGTCAGATATTAAAGAAAACAAAGTAGTAAATATGAAGCCAGTATTGAGGTCAGAATAAATGGCCGCTCTAGTAGGGTTCTCCCACGTTGCTTACGAACACGACAGGGTTCTACCCCCACGATATGTAAAAGTAGCTAATGCTTATTCGGTTGTAGTGTTTAAAGACGGTAAGGGTAAGACTTCCTACTTCCCTGATTTTAAAACTGCCCAAACCTTTTATGAATCGAACACTATTAAACAAGAAAGCCCGTAAGCTAATTGCCGACTACTGCCAACGTATAAACCTAAACCACTGTGAGAACCCTGACTGTGATCGTAGTTGCTATATTTTTGCACCGGCACACAAGGAGAATAGACGGTTTTACAAGACGGTAGAGGAGCTGGCTGATCCTAAGAACTGGATAGCTCTTTGTCAAAAATGCCACCAACGCATTGAAAGCAACAAGACACTTACAGACGAATTGTTTAGTAGATTACGCAACTAGTGTAAAATAAGGCATGAAACAAAGTGTAACCAAAGAGCAACTGAATACTTTGTCGGACGAGGGCTTATTATTACTAGGCAAGTATTGTTTTTCTAAAGGTTGGTGCGCTACAAACCCCATCAAAAATATGCCTAATGGTGACGGTTCTTTTTTTGAGCTTTGTGAGCCGTCGAGATTACCATCTCTTTCCTCTGGAGAATTGCTTGAGTTTTTAGTAGACAAAGAATATGGTAGTGATTGGTGTGATTTGCTATGGCAATTGGTAAAGATTAAAATAGACAACAAGGTTAGTGTAAAATAAGATATGAGGATAGAATTTACTGCTGATAGTGTTAAGTTTTCAGGCCCAATGGTAGACGGAGGCGGTAAGGTTACATTCGATATAGGAGAATACATGATAGGTAAGGCAATAGAGTTACTTAAACTTCCACAACAAACTGCTTTAAAGATTACGGTAGAAACAATAAAATAACTATGAAACCTGTAGCAGGATTTAACGCTAACCCACAGAACATTAATAAGGCGGGTAGACCACCAAGAGACTGGACTGTATCTGGGCTAATTGAAGAAGCTATGGAAGAAGCAGACGAGACGGGTGTACCAGCTAAAAAGTTGATCTATCAGAAACTAGTAGCTCTTGCCAAGAGAGGGGACATGCAAGCGGTCAAGGAAATAAACCAACGATTAGACGGTATGCCCAAACAAGACGTGGGATTATCTGGGACGGTAGATTTAAAGGGCTTAGTAGAGGTAAGCTATGCCAAAAAAGATTAACCTATCTGATTGGCAAGCCACTGTATCACTAGACAAACACCGCTATAAAGTCATCAACTGTGGACGTAGAGCTGGTAAGTCTTACTTAGTAAGCGTAGAGATACTAAAGTTTGCAACTGATAACCCTAAGAGTACGACCTGGTACGTGTCCCCCAATTACAAACAAAGTAAGCAGATCATGTGGGCTATGTTACGAGAGCTGATTCCCCAAGAGGTAATCGAAAGTAAAAACGAAACGGAACTTAAATTTACACTAATCAACGGTAGTGAGATTGTACTGAAAGGCGCACAAGAACCTGATTCCCTAAGAGGTGTACGAATTGACTTATGTATATTTGACGAGACTGCATTCATAGACCACTGGGACGACGTATGGAAGGTCATAAGACCAACGCTAATTGATAGCAAAGCCTCGGTATGGTTTATCAGCACACCCAACGGATTTAACCACTTTAAAGACATGAGTGAGATTACGGAACCCAACTGGGCTTACTTTCACTTTACTACCTACGACAACCCCTACATAGACAAAGCTGAAATTGACGCAATGAAACGAGATATGGACGCGGACTCATTCTCGCAGGAGATAATGGGTGAGTTTAGAAAAATGTCTGGCCTGATCTACAAAGACTTTAGCCGTGAGACTCACATGGTGGACATTCCCTCACTAGACTTTAACTATACGTTTACTCGTGCGCTGGACTTTGGGTTTGCTCACAAGACCGCACTGGGGTACTTTGCCATATCTAGTGACGGTACTGCTATCTACATGTATGACGGGCTGTATCAATCCAACTTAGTAGAATCTCAAATAGCTGAGGTGGTTAAGATAAAAGACGCTGGGCATGTAATTACGAATCCTGTGGCTGATAGCGCTCAACCTATGAGTATAGAACAACTCTCTCAAATGGGAGTGGTCTTCAACCCTGTAGACAAAGGACCTGACTCGGTTAAGAACGGAATTGTACGTGTAGCTGAATTGTTAAAGGTGAGAGCTGATACTGGACGACCAACACTAATGTTTAACAAGAATCTTACCTGGGTAGCAGACGAGTTTGAGCAGTATAGGTGGATGGAAGCACAACAAGACGGAGTGATCAAAGAGGTTCCCTACAAGGTCAATGACGACGCTGTTGATATGATTAGATATATGGCTATGAGTTACCGCCCACAACAAAGTAAGTTGCCCGCTTACGATTTAAATAAGTGGAAATGGTAAAGACCCGAGGCTGGACTAAGTGGGGTGGCGGACGACTAATGCTTATCAAATCCAACCCCTCGATATGGCACTGTCAGGCCTGTGCCGAAGAGCAAACCAAAGAGTCACCGGCCTATATGTTCCCACTTGGTGAGGAAAACTACATAAAAATATGCTCTGATTGCGAAAATAAAGTGATTCGCATAAGAATTGTGACGTTTTCAGACCTAAAACATGAGACAAGACACGAAATGTGGGTTGATAATACGAGAATTGACTAGTTAGACTACCTTATGACAACAAAACAAGACCTTTTGCTAGAAGTTCTATCGCATTACACACAATGGACCGAGGATAGAGATATCCGCATGAACAGAAAGAACGGTTGGAACGATATCACCGCTGCTTATTGGGGTAAGTTACCTAAAGACTGGCCTTACAATACCAAAGTTGTTGACCCACGTATCCGTACTTCGATAATTGAAAAGAACGCACGCTTGCTCAACTCTAAGTTGAGAGGACGACTTGTACCTCGTGAGGGTGGGGACATGCTCACAGCCAAGATTAACAACGCTAAACTAGATTTTGACTGGGATACTGCCAACTATGGTGGAACCATGTTATATAAGTGGGGCATGATGGACATGGACACCCGTCTGTATGCTTCTAAATTCGCTTTGGTCTATTGGAGAACTGAAACTGTTGGTGACGATCTAGTATTTGAGGGTAACGAAATGAAACCTCTTGATATTAAGAACTGTGGTATTGATCCTACCTGTGAGGGAGTAAGAGACGCTAAATGGTTTCAATGGCAACGCTGGGAGAAGATAGAGGACTTAAAGAAAGCTAACAAGAATGGTTATCAGAAATACCCTGGACTCAAAGAGTTACTAGGAGCTATTAACGCTGGTGACAAACCAAGTCAAGATCGTAGAGATACCGAGTATCAATCCAAGACTTTATCCTTAAAGGGACTAACTGACCGTACTGGTGAGGACGACACTTACCCAGTAGTAGAGATAGTCACCGAGTATAGAAACGACAAATGCATTACCTTTTCTCCACGACACTCGATCATTCTGGGTGAGGAAGAAAACAAGTACAAACACAAGAGAATTCCTGTTGTCCAACTCAAGTACTACCCTCTAAATGACGATCCAATTGGTGAGTCTGAGGTTGAACCCGTACTCCCACTATGGAAAGCTATTAACGCTGTACTCTGTTCTCACTTGGACGGACTAGATCTACGCCAAAAACCACCAATAGGTATATTGGAGAATGGTGGACGTATGGAGACTTATGTTTATGGACCCGAAGCTAAATGGATAGTCAGTAGCCCTAATGCTGTGTTTGAACTGCCAGTAGGTAAGGGCACTGAAAATTCTTTTCAAACTGATTACTCGGCTCTAGTGGCTGCCTTCAACACTGCTATGGGTGACACCTCTCAAGGGGTGAGTGCTATTGATCCTTTCAACCCACAAAAAACTGCAACTGAAGTTAAACAAAGTGCACGCCAACAAAACACTCGTGATCAAGCTAACCAGACTAGACTAGCCGAGGCTATCGAAGACATGATGAGTATGTGGCTATCCAACAACCAACAGTTCTTATTCAGTGATCCTAGCAAACAAGAATACGTACTCAAGGTTTTAGGAGACGAACAATTCGCTTACTTTAAAGAAGCTGGACTAGACCAAATGGAAGTTCCTGCTGAGGTTGACCAAGCTATTGCTGAACTAATTCAAAACGCTGACGGGAACATGAGCGACCAGGACATCCAAGCTATGCGTGAAGCTGGCAAAGTTCCAATGCACCCCGTAAAGTATACGGAAGGTAAGGGTGAAAACAAAAAGACCTTATACAAGACCAAACTCCAAGTAGGCGACCAAGGTGGTGAAGCTGAGTTATCTATCACCCCAGAGGACGTACAAGGAACTTACGATTATGTAGCCGATGTCGTATCCATGGGTGCTGGTGCTAGTGAGGAGATGAAACAAAGTATGAACATGGTACTCGAAACCGTACTCAATCCTTCCGTCCAACAAATGATGGCTGCCCAAGGTGATACAATTAAGATAAAGGATATCTTAATTAGCAGTTTTGAACAAAACGGAGCAAAAGATGCAAGCAGATTCTTCGGTAAAGTTGAACAACCAACAGGCCCAAATGTACAAGGCGCTGGACCAACTCAAGGCGTTCCTACACCTAACCCAACAGCCGGAATGGCAGGACCACCTGCTCCCGTACCTCAGGGCGATGTTAGTGGTCAAATGGCTCCGACCCAAGGACTTTCCTGATCATGAAGCATTCATGGTTGCATACAACGAACTACTTGCAGAAGTTAAAGTTGCTGAAAAGTTTCTGGCACAATTTGATCCTGCGAATATCGAAGCTCAAATTAAAAATTTAAACCAACAACTTGTCCGACAAGGAACCGACTAAACTTCCTCCTCTGCCCGACGAAGTATTTGACGGGGAAAAGTATAGTGTAGAGATCAAAGAGGTTAAGTGTACCCACGAAGTAGAAATGGTTAATGGTTCCTTACGTTGCAAGAAGTGCGGTTGCGGCTGGTCCGGACCACAACTTGACAGACTATATGAAGCATTCAAACGACAAAGTAGTTAAAGTCCTCAAAGATCAGATCAAGAAAGACAAAGAATACAACGAACAGTTCCTGGCTGCCAGACGCGTTGTAGTTAAGCGAGAAGCCGAAAGGTTATCCCATTACGAGAGGTTTAAAAGAGATCAGTCTAAGGTCTCAAAAGCCAACGATATTTTGATAAATTTCTTGTCTCCAAAGAAGGATAGTTGAAAATAGACTTGTAATTTGCATATCCTATGGTAAGTGAGACTGCTGATGCTCCGCAGAATAAATAATCGAGCATTTACCCATTTCACCAAGGAGTTCTATGCCTGAAGAACAAGTCGGTCAAGATAAAGAGCAGGATGTCTTAGAGGAAGTGACCACCTCAGAAACACCAACAGAGTTACCCGAAGATGCGAAGGAGCGAACGAAACTCGAATTCGAAAAGCTCAAAGAACATAATCGGCAGTTAGCCCAAGAGGTTGAGAACTTAAAAGCTCAGACTCCCAAGCAACCCTCTGCGTTAGAGAGTCTGGTTAGTCCAGATGCCGCGCAAGCGATTGCGCCTAATCTGAATCAACAGCAAGTCGATGACATTGTCAAAGGTCTTGTTGACGATAATGGTTATCTCGACCAAGCACTTTTAGAAAATACTCTAAGAAAGGCCAACCAACAGGTTGCCGAAGCCAAAGCTGAAGCTCAGCAAGCACGTCTTGAAGCTAAGCAGGCACTTAGTGCGGTAAACAAATTTGGACAAGACCAAGAAGTTGGCATTGCCCACAAAGCGTTTCCCAACGTAGACCCAGAGAGTCCGACATATGACCCTGTCTTTTTTAAGCAGGTCAAGAACGAACTCTTAGGCGCCATGTATGAGGGACGTAAAGTGAGTTTTGTTGACGCTTGTCGTAGTGTCGCAAGTGTTTACTCTGCCAAGAATGACTCGCAAGAGGTCAAAGCTAAAGCAGTCGAAGAGTACAAAAAGGATGTCGCCCAAAAGAGTGCTTTAAATCCTACAGGTACATCCCGTCCGGAGACCGGATCAACGAAAGAAGATCTAGTAGAAGGTACGAGAAAGGGTGACGCAGCTAGTATCGCCGCAAGACTAGCAAATCTTTAATAGTTTAGTTTTATAAAAGTATGGCCTCCACAGACATTTCTGTAATCTCATATGATGACGGGTCGAGGCGCGAGTCGCTTCTCTCTATTCTGCGAGATGTGTCCCCTAACACGGACAACTATTTCGTTAGTAATTTGAAGAAAGCTCCAAACGCAACTAATACCCTTCACGAATGGGTTACGTTCAACACTGCGAGACCTACTTCTACAAACTTCGCTGCTGAAGGTGCTGCTGCTTCCTATACAGCCCTAAGCCAACCAGTTCGCACAAGTAATATAACTGCCATTATCAGCCGACCTGTAAGGGTTACTGGTACTGAAAAAGCTATTGCTGTTGCTACTGGGGAAGATCCATATGTATTCAACAAAGCTGAAGCTATCAAAATGCTTAAAGCTGACATGGAATACGCGATCGTCCAAGGTACAAGAGCTTCAGGTGCATCAGGTACTGCTCGTGGCATGACTGGTTTGGTCGGAATGATTTCCACCAACTTTACTGCCCGTGCCTCTGGTACATCCTTCAGTGAAATCGAGTTCAACGATATCATGCAAGACAGTTACACTGCAGTCGGATCTATGTATATAGCCGATCTGTTGGTCTGTCCAATGGTGATCAAACGTAGAATCTCTGGTTTCACGACTAACACTCGAAACATTGAAGCTAAAGAAAAGAGACTAACATCCGAAGTGCAAGTTTATGATTCCCAAGTTGGTAAATCAGTAATGATCATCCCACACAAGGATCTAGTTGCTACCGCAGGTAATGTGCAAGTCTTAGCTCTCCGCGAAGACACCTTCGCCATGTCCTTCTTAACTGGACGTGAGCCACAATGGTTAGAGTTAGCCGTTGATGGAGATCGCTCAAATGGTGAGTATCTGACCGAGTTTACTCTGGTCGCATACGCCGAAAGAGCTTCCGTCAAGCGAACCGGTTACCAACACGTTTTATAACGTGAGGTAGCTAGTAGAAGCTAGTTCAAGCACAGAGGAGCCACTCGAAAGGGTGGCTTCTTTGCGTTCTAGGCTAAGTGCTATAATGCTTTATGGACGCAATGGAACGTCAACAACTAGCAAGAGTACGAACAATAGAGATGCTCGAAAGTAACTACATCCGCCTGGGAAGACCTGAGTTCGATCCTAAATCAAAAGCCTTCTGGGAGTTCTTTGAGATACTCGTAGACCTATGGCATGTAGCCTATCCCCTGGAAGTAATTGAATGGTTAGAGACACGAGATATGGACTTGGCAACAGAGATAACCTTAAAAGAACAATCAGACAAAGGGTTACACAAATCCTATGCTATCCCAATGGCCCTATTCAAACTAATTAAAACCTACTGGCGTAATGCAGACATACTAGACAAGACCTTCGCTACTAAATTCAAGCGTAAGTTCCCAATGTTTAGAAATTCAAACTACACCTAATGAAGATATCCCTAGCGATGATCGTGAAGGACGACAGTGAGGTTAAAGTACTTGAGCGGTGCTTAGAGTCAGTACAGAACTACGTGGACGAGGTCTACCTTACCGTAACCCGCCCTGATCAACCCTTAATAGCCAAGCTAGCCAAGCAACGCAATCTGCACTTATCCTATTTTGAATGGTGTGACGACTTCTCCAAAGCAAGAAACTTTAACTGGTCACAAGTGGGCAAGACTGATTGGATACTTTGGTTGGATAGTGACGACATATTTATTGGTGGGGACTACCTACGAGACGTGGCCCAAACCGCCCTGGATACGGGCAAGGACGTGGTGTTCTTCGCCTACTGGTATGGTTGTACCTTTAAGGGTGAACCTTCCGAGCAGAATCTTGTCTCTATCGACCTAGAACACATGCGAGAACGTCTGATCCGGCCTGGTAAGACCGAGTGGAAAGGCCAACTGCACGAGACTCCGGTTGGAGTGAGCAAGACCGACTACACGTTTGTTAGCTACACCAAAGATATTCCAATAGCCGTCATGCATTCGATCAATGACCGTCAGAGTTTGGAACGTATGGAACGTAACCGAACTATCTTAGAGAAGCAACTCAAGTCTGAAGGAGACAACCCTGATCCCCGAACCCTGTTATACCTGATGAAGATCTATGGTGAGATGCCCGACCAGCAGGAAAAGGTGCTGGAATACGGTCAACTATACATTGAGAAGTCTGGATGGGACGAAGAGAGATGTACCGCGTGGGAAATGATGGGTAATGTTTACGGTAAGAAGGGTAATCACAAGAAAGCTATCGAATGTTATATGAATGGGCTGAGAGAATTCCCCCACCAACCAATGATTTATCTACGATTGGCCCAAGCGTACTTCAATTCCAAGAAATACAAGGAAAGTAGACACTGGTTAACCCTGGGAATGGGGCTAGATATCAACAATCGAACGACCTCTATGGTTAATTACGAAGCACTTAAGGTTACTTCCAGCGAACTAATGCTCAAACTGGCCTTTCAAGTGGACAAGGACTCTAAGAAAGCCTACGAAGCAGCCAAATTGCTGTACGATATCCAACCTACACCCGAACACAAAACCTCTATGGAGTATCTAGAGAGTGTTAACTCACTCAATGACGCTTGCATGCACGTGGATAAGCTGTGTGAGTACCTGGAACTGGTCGGCGAAGAGTCAACTGTAACTAAATTGTTAGACTCTCTCCCTACTGGGATCTCCTCACAACCATTTGCAATCAAAGCTCGTCAACGTAACATGAAACCCAAGGTCTGGGGCGATAAAGAGATCTGCTACTTTGCTAACTTTGGTGGTCCACACTTTGAAAAATGGGACGGTAGTTCACTAGCTAAAGGAATAGGTGGTAGTGAGACGGCAGTGATCCGGTTAGCCGAGGAATGGGTAGCCAAAGGTTACAAGGTTGCAGTCTACGGTGATCCTGAGAAGCCTTGCTCGATTAACGGCGTGGTCTACCTCCCCTGGTACTGGTTTAACCCCAACGATACTTTCAACGTATTCATTCAGTGGCGTGGCTGGGGACTAGCGACTAAGGTAAAGGCCAACAAGTTCCTGGTTGACTTACATGACGTGTTTAACGGGATTGATATAGGCGAAGAGGATCTTAAGAAGATTGACAAACTCATGGTCAAGAGTAAGTTCCACCGTGATCTTGCACCTACAATTCCTGATTATAAGTTTGCAATCATATCCAATGGAATTACGACAGCATAAACTTTGGTGGCAGTCTTCTTACGACCGTGGTCTGCAACACCTACTAAAAATGTGGCCTAAAATTAAAGGGCAGTATCCTGATGCTACGCTAGATATAGCCTATGGTTGGGATCTGTTTGCAACACGCTTTGCTAATAACCCTGAACGTATGGCTTGGAAGGACAAAATGTGTGAGTTAATGAAATCAGACGGGATCACTGAACACGGTCGTATTGGTCAAGATAAGCTACGAGAATTAAGAGGCAAGTGCGGAATATGGGCGTACACAACTGATTTTGACGAGATTAACTGTATTGGTGCGCTAGAGGCTCAAGCTAGTGGGGTAGTCCCGTGCGTGATCAACCAAGCTGCGCTCAAGGAAACGGTTGGGTCAGGGGTTAAAGTAGACGGAGATATTTACGACGGTGACGTGCGCGAGGAGTATCTCAAGCAGATACTAGATCTAATGGGTGACGAGAAGAAGTGGTTGTCAGAACAGGAAAAGGGAATAAAGTTTGCAAAGAATTACTCCTGGCCACTAATTGCCGACGCTTGGATTAAAGAATTTGTTTAATGAGCCTAGAGATCGTGTACTGCCAAAAGCTTAGCAACGAAATGAAGGAGAGAGACGTGGGACTAGTTAAGTTGCGCCAAACTTGGGAGAAAGCTATGAATGCCCAAGTGGTAATATTAGAGATAGATGGTCGCTTAATTGTTAAACCTATAGAATGCCCAATATCCCTAAGGTTGCCTTCGTATACGAGTCTAATCACCCGATAGTCGTAAAAGATGGCCTCTACAGTGCACTACAGCTCCTAGGAGACGACTATTTAATTATAAGGCTTAATCTACTCAAGAATGTAATTATCGACAGCAGTTATGACTTTGTTCTAGGATGGGGAGCGTTTGGGAGTCAAACTGATTATTTTTGCCAACGACAACGGGTCAAGAAGGGTTTGTGCATTGCTGGTAACACTCATCCACCAACAGGAGCCAACAACTACAACGTACTGTTCTACGAGACTAAGTGGTATCGTCCACAAATAGATTTTCACGACAACATTGTTCAAGCTTTTGGATACAACAGCCAGGCGTTTTCCAACCTAAACATTGAAAGAGATATCGATTATCTTGGTGTAGGAGCGTTTGCTAGGTGGAAGCGTTGGGACAAGTTCCTAAACAAGAAGGGTACGCGTAGAGTGATAGGGGAATTTCAACAAGGAAACCCAGGAGAGAGTCAAGAGATCTGGGATGTACTAGAAAACGACGGGGTGGTCTGTAAGGACATGGTCAAACCTGATTTGTTAAACCTGGAATACAACCGTGCCAAGACTGTTTATCTCCCCTCCTCGATAATTGGTGGAGGTGAAAGAGCGGTCCTAGAGGCTCGCGCTTGTGGATGCAAGGTCGAAGTGGAACCAGACAATCCTAAGTTACAAGAGTTATTAGTTAGTCCTTTGTGGACGGAGCTAGATTATGCCAAAAAAATTAAAGAGGGATTACAAAGCTGTTTATAAACACCTAGACGAGACACGCCCTGTAACAGGGTTTGACGTATCCTTTAGACTAGAGGACGCAGAAGAACTGAGCAGAGGACTAGATCTGTTGCCACCTAATCCTGTTGGGTTGACGATTGGTTCTCACCTAGGAGCGTCCGACTACTTCATGTGTACTTACAGACCTGACCTAACTATGTACTCACTGGACTGTAGTCCTACCCCTAAATGGCTGTTTAACCTGCAAGGACTTAAAGCTATTCAGTTAACTGGAATGTCTGACACCTACGAATGGGACAAACCTATCGACCTACTGTTCGTAGACGGTGATCACTCCTGCCAGTGGTGTCGTCACGACCTTACTAGATTCATCCCTTTTGTCAAAGACAATGGGATCATTGCTGGGCACGACTACGATATAGAAACGGTGTCGCTGGTCGTGGACAAGTTACTCTTGCCATATAAAAAGTTAGCCGCTTCTCATTCCTACGTTTACCAAAAATGCTCACCCTAGTTATCCCCACATACAGTAAAAACGAGAAGTTGGAACGCATGGCCTATGATTTTGCCACTACCTACAAACAACAAGGGGCCAGGATCATTATCTGTGAGGATGGGCAGATCAAATCCAAGTGGTTGCTAGACCTGGCCGATCACTATATCTACAACGCAGAAAACGTGGGGTTTACCAAGAATGTTAATCGGGGGTGGAAGTATGCTCTAGCCAATGGTGCAGACTACGTAGCTATTGTTAACTCGGACACCTACTGGTTGAGCGGAAACCTAAACGATCTGTGTGTACCTGGTCATATAACCTCACCTATCTTAGAAAACCAGACCTTCCCACGACCTCAACTTAGAGGGTCGTTCTTCTGTGTACCCAAAGAGGTGTCTGATAAGTACGGATTCTTAGACGAAAGCATGGTGACTTACTTTAGTGATCAGGACTACGCTGACAAGACTATACATATTTTCCAAGAGATTCCTTCGGTGCGTGTTTACCATTTGTGTGCTGAGTCCATGAAATCCTACGACAAAAGGTTGGAGGACGACAACTCAGACGAGAAGATATACAATGCCAAGTATTTACCTTAACTGTAACGATTCTGGTAACTCCTGGAATAAAAAGCAATACCTACTGGCGGCCGATGACCGGATGAGGCTTAACCAATTTAGAGAGATTAAGACTGCCACTGAACAACCAGATTACGTGCTCAACATAGAACCATTTGATTTTAAATCAGGGATCAAGTGGACAGGCATATGGCAGATAGATACGCTGTTTGGTAGTGGTAAGGCCGAAGAGTGGGAAAGGGCGGACGATGTATTTGTGGCTATCTCCTCTTTACCAGAGCACCTGATAATGTTCAAAAATAAGATTAAGTTGTTATTCCAAGCGTGCGATCCAACATTTAACCGCCGATACCCAGAGATAGAACCAGAGTATGACTTTGTGGTGTGTGCCAGTAATGGGGATGCTTACCGTGAGCGAGAGCGTGTGTACGAAATTATGGAGGATCTATTCACCTATGAAACGTGGGGTAAGGGCAGATCACCACAGGAGTATTCCCGCATACTTAATAAAGCCAGAGTCCAGTTTGTCCGTTCGGCCAATACATTAACGGCAGATGGTGAGATTGCTCAACGATTCTTTGAGTGTCTGGCTATCGGGCCAGTACTAACCAACTGGGTAGACGACCTGACTCAGACAGGGCTGGTGGAAGGAGTGGATTACATGGCTTACCATAATGACCTGGAAATGGTGGAGAAAATGAAGCTGTTGTTAGACCCCAAGATTGGACCCAAGATAGCGGAGAATGGGCGTAAAAAGGCCTTGTTGTATCATTGTTATGAACATCGAGCGATTACTATTTTGAATACCATAAATGATAAGTATCATTATTCCAACTCACTATAGGGAAAGATTGTGGCTACAGAGCCAACTCTATCAACGAATCAAGGAGACTGCCCCCTGGGTGGAGGTGATAGCAGTTAGCGACAACCCCGAGATATACGAACGTATCCGTGGGGACAAGGTAGTTAAGCTACCTAATTGGATCGGTTGGACCAAGCAAATGAATATTGGGGAGAAGTTTGCCAGTAACGACATCGTTGGTCACATGGACGATTCTTGCCAAATAGTTAATAAGGGTTGGGCAGAGATGGCCTTGGAGGATTTAAGGCGCGAGTTTCCAGACGGGATGGGGGTGGTAGAGATTAGTGGTGTTAAGGATTGTTGGTCTAGGGGGATAAGCACACGGAACTACCTCTATTCTCTTAATCTAGGCAACATGTTTTGGCCAGAGTATATTCATGGCGGGGACGAGGAGATCTATCACAGAAGTAAGGACAAGTTCTATTGTCGCCCTGGGTTACTACAAGAGACAAAGTATACGGACAAATCGGGTACGGTTGTCAATAAGCTAAAGGAGTATGACGAGGATTTGTTCAACAGACGCAAAGAACAAGATTTCCCATTAAAATTTCAACCAGAGTGGACAGTAAGAACTAGGCGTTATGGGTTTAAAGTCTCACAGGACTAACCATGGACATTAAAAGATATTTTGACAGGTTCTATTACGACTTAACCTGGAAGAGCCAATGGGATGACGCTGACCAACGGTTGAGCAAGATAGTGAATATGCTTGGAGAATACGATACACACTTAGATATAGGCTGTGCCAATGGTTTATTTACTAAACTTTATCTGGAAAAGTATCCCAACACTAGCGGTTGGGGTACAGATATCTCTGATGTAGCAATTGAACTGGCTAAAGAGAACTGCCCAGAGGGTAACTTCCAACAGGCTGATGTCTGTCACTTACCGTATGGGGACAACACCTTTGACCTAGTACACTCTTGCGAGATTATCGAACATCTGGAAAATCCTGGAGATGCCGTTAAGGAATGTTGGAGGGTTCTGCACCCAGGCGGTGAGCTAATAATAACCGTACCCGACAAGAATAATTCTACTTACGAGGAACACCCGTGGAAATGGAACGAGAGCGATGAGAGAGTTATCGTCAAATCAACAATGACTAGGAAACACCTCAAGGGATTTAAGATATTGGAGGAACACCCCAATTTTTTTAATGGTCATCTTATGTACGTGAGGTGTATAAAAATATGATAAAACTCTGTGATCTCTCCCAACCCTACACAATTTACAAGATTGTCGAAAATGTTCTCAAGGAAGGACGTTACATCAAAGGCCCGATAGTAGATCAGTTCGAAGAGGCCTGGGCCAAACGCTGTGGCATGGCTTACTGTGTGGCCGTAGACAGTGGGTCAATGGCACTGGAACTGTTGGTACAACTACTCAAACCTATCAGTACGTTCCCTTGGACTTATAAAGCTGTGTGGAATGCTATGGATCGTCTTAGTGGATACCATGAGTTTGACACCAAAGAACCGGACATATACGCCCATCATCTACACGATCAACCTCCCAAGTACAAACCTTTAATGGAAGACTGTTCCCACTGCCATGGATACAAACCTAAATCAGATAACGCTATCTTTTCGTTCTACCCTACCAAGATCCTGGGTGCGTGCGGAGATGCTGGAGCGATAGTTACCAACAGCATAGATATCTACAACAAGGCACGACAACTACGTGATCATGGAGCGTTCGGAACCAATGGACGCATGGACGAGATCCAAGGGGCTATCCTCTTGGAGAAGTTGAAATTCTTAGACGAGGATATTGCCAAACGCCAGGAGATAGTAGGTAAGTATGACAAAGGGTTAAATCGTAAAACACCTGGTAAGTTCCACTATGTTTACGCAATTGAAGGAGACCAGGGAACTGTAGACCGACTAATCGCAAAAGGGGTGGAGAGTAAACTATATTATGACAAGCCTTATGTGGCAATCCCGCTACATACGCAACTTACTAATTTAGAGGTAGAGGAGGTAATATGCTCAGTGCGATCATCGGGAATGGTTTTATAGCTAACAAGCACCGTCTTGCTATTGAAAAGATGGGGTGGGAGTATCTGGGAGCATACGACGTCGTCCCTTCGCGTAGCACGCTAGATTTCGAGGATTTAAACAGAGCTAATGTTATCCACATCTGTACCCCAAACGCATTCCATGTGCCCTACATGCGTCAATTTGCCCATAAAAAGCTGGTGATCGAGAAACCTATCTCTACCGATCTGTACGTTCCTGACGTAGACGCATGTGTTTGCTACCAAAGACGGTTTGATAAACAGGCAATGGTAATGAAAGATCTGTGCGACAAGGAAAAACCTAACAAGATTTACGCTGACATACTGGTTCCTAGGGACAACTTCTACTGGGAGACCTGGAGAGGAGAGAAGGATATCAGTGGCGGAGGAGCACTAATGAATATTGGGATTCACTACGTTGATCTGCTCCAGTGGTGGTTGGGTGAAGGAGAGGTGATCAAGTCAGAGATAGGATATTTTGGACGTGTCATGGACGAATCAGCTTATGTGAAGTTTAAGTTTGGTAAAACCGAGGTAGAGTTTCACATTAACGCCCGCCATAATGTGCGATCTATCCGCTATGTTGCTCTGTGGGACGACAGATCGTACGTGTACGATACTGATGAAGCCACCCACTATGAACTACTTAAGGGCTGGGTTGAGGGGAGATATGTTACCCCCAAAGAGTCGCTTAAAAGTTTAGAGCTAATGCTTTCTATTTATGCAAACAGTAGCCCCAAAGTATAAGAATAAGATCGTAGTTATCACTCCAACGATTAGACCAGAGGGTCTAGCAATCGTACAAAAGGCTTTAGACAAACAGACCTTTACAGATTTTGATTGGTTGATCTGCTCACCTACTCGACCCGATAACGTCTGGGGGACATGGATACCAGACGTCTACCGAGGAGGACTGTGGTCACTTAACAGAGCCTACAATGCACTCCTAAGGGCTGTAGACTGCGATTTAGTAGTATCGTGGCAGGATTACACCTACGCGGGTGAGAATACCCTACAACGATTCTGGGACAGTTATAAGTATGAACCTAAGATGTTGGTCAGTGCGTTGGGCCACAAGTATGAGGACGAAAGTTGGCACGAGAGAACCTGGACTGACCTACGTAAGGGAGGACGGTGTGCCCCCAATTATGTAGAATGGAATCTATGTTCGTGCCCCATGGCTGGACTAAAAGAGATAGGTGGGTTTGATGAAGAGGCTGACTTCTTGTACTTCGGGCTAGACGGATACCAAGTAAACTATCGACTAGAGGAGACAGGCCATTCTTTCTACTGCGATCCTAAGATTGAAAGTTTCTCCCTAGGACACGGGCGCGTACCCGACTGGGACAAGAAGAACGGAATGGGGTCGGGTAAGGGCGAACCGTACCAAAGACACGTAGCAGATTTAAAAAGTAGAAATTTATGGCCGGTTATAGGTAAACTGTAATATGACCATAAACGATAACGACACCAGCCGAGTATCTGAACCACAAAAAGAAATTAAAACTCCAGAGAACTTATCCCCACCAATTGCTCAACAGCTAGAGGTAACAGCATTGTCAGACGTACTTGGGTTAACCCGCGAGGAGACGTCTAAATATCACGACAAGTTAGACACATTGCTAGAGTGGGCCAAAGGTAAGACAGACGACCACTCAATTGAAAACCTTAAATGGGTTATTAGAGACTTAGGATTTAACCTGGGGACTCCACCACTTGGACAAAAACTTGTAAATTGGTTAGCAGAATATGCATACTTAAACAAAGAGAGCCAAAAGATTAACAGTAGGCTCGACAAAATGAAACATGCCAGTACCTGACACACAACAAGGAGGACAACAAGCCTCTACATACGCTGAATTAAACGAACACGCCACAATAGCTGGTGTTGACGGTAAAAAAGTGTTTGTTGTCGGGTCGGATGGAAATCAGGTAGGCCTTGCTACAGATGATGCATTAATGCTTCTTAGGGACATACGTAAATATCTTAGAGCGTCTGCTTACATGGACGTTGGACAACGACAAATAGTTAAGATTGGTGCGCTGGGGAACATGTCGGGTGGAGCTGAAGTAACCACAACCATACCAGTATCAGGATCAGTTACCGCAACTGTTGCCTCGACAACTATTACTGCGGTTGGTGGATTTGACGCTCGTTTCCAGGCTTATGATTTAGCTAGGGTTAAATACGCCACTGGAATGAGGGCCAATTTATCATTTTCTTAAACTTATGACCGTAACAAATAACAACAAAAAACAAGTAGACCTACCAGTATGGGAGGGATTAAACTTCTTCCCAGCAGCCAACTCTGCAATTAGCGAAATGACTACGGTGGAAACACCCGATCAACGCTATATATACATGATGGTCTCCTCATTGTTCTGGAGATACGACACCTACACTGATACTTGGTTGTCCTTGGCCGCACCAGTAACCGCACCACTACTTATCCTTTCACTTAAGTACCTTCCTTATTTCTCCTACGCTGGTCAAGTTATCGCCGGAGGAGCTTCAACAATTCAAGGATCTTTTCTACAGGGAAAGACATTTGTTGGTAAAAAGATTAGAATTACATACGGAACAGGGGCAGGACAGGAACGAGAGGTTTTGACTGTTGCAGACCCAGTGATAGCAGATTCAGGTATTGCCACCACAGGAGCAACCACAGCCGTAACTGACACCACTAAAAAATGGGACATTAACCAATGGACAGGATATACACTAAAAATAGTGAACTTCGTAGGCCAAGCACAATATAGGAAGATTCTTTACAATTCAGCTACCGTTCTTACCGTGTCCGATCCACTATGGCAACCTTCAGCTTCAAGGGAGAACATGCCCTTTGTGACTGCTCCTACTACAGCTTCAATCTACACGATTGAAAGTAGTGTCCTAACAGTTAGCTCAGCATGGACAACCAACCCTGACAGTACTTCAAAGTTTAGAGTATTAACAGGTGGAGTGGCTGCCTTATCAACTACGTCCTCTGCACCGTTCCAAACACTACAGATATATGACGTTGCAAGTGATATGTGGATTACCCGTTCTGCCCAGCAAGGACTACTTCTTGCAGCAGGTGCGGTTGCTAATGACATTTCGTTTACCAGACTTGACGAGGGCGAGGTGACCAACTATCAGTACGACAGTGGAACAGCTACAGTAACAGGATCGTCAACTACCACACTAGGAGACACAACCAAAACCTGGACAGTAGATCAATGGGCTAATTATGAGGTTAAGATAACCGCAGGTGCAGGGGTGGGAACGGAGAAAAGAATACTCGGGAATACCGACAAAATACTTTATTTAGACGGGGCGATTACTACCCCAGACGCGACTTCTGTCTACTACATAAGACCATACAAAGAACTATTTTATGCCTCAGGTTGGGCGTTATCCTCAATGCTAGGATACGACTCAGACTACGATATGTGGTGTCAAGGATTCCCCTCAGATGGTGGACTTGCCAACATTATGTCAGTTAGCAAACCAAACAGTTGGCCTATTGCGTGCACCGCAACTAGAGCAGTAAACGGTATCAAGACGATATTATCAGCACCAACAAACGGAGGGTCGGGGTACACCGTGGGTGACGTGCTTACGTGTAACCAAACAGGTACAGGTGGGCTTCTTATAGTCACCTCTACGACAGGAGCAGGTGTCGTTACTGGGCTTAAGATTCAAAAATGTGGAACTAACTACGCAATTGCTTCAGGACGCACAACCACAGGTGGTACAGGAACTAACTGTACGTTTGAGATCACCGCACTAGGAACGATTGGTACGATCACCACAGCTTTTTCACACAACTTTCACGCAGGTGAATCAGTAACCTTTAAGGGTGCAGACGTGGCTACCGCAGCCTGGAACGCTACTTACACAATACTTGGAACTTCTGGACTTACGGTGTTTGACGTGGAAACCACTGCAGCCGTTTCGGCTGTTGCACTTACCGCTCAGTCGACTTCCGTGATCGTAGACGCTTCCAAAACATGGACGGTCAACGAACACGCAGGAAAGATAGTACAACTAAGTCTCACTGGACTGACAGGTACAAGTCTCATGCGTAAGATCACTTCTAACACTGCTACCGCACTAACACTTTACGGATCAGCTCTAGGAGTAGCAGCCGCAGAAGGTACAGGACGATACATAATCCACGACCAAGACGCATTTGGACGAGCCGTGCAGGATAAAAACCCTGTAAGAACAAACACAGGTTGGTGTACTTCTTCAGTAGGTAACACGGTACTAACCGACTCCACCAAAGCATGGAAAGGTAATCAGTGGTTGGGATATAAGGTGAAAGCTATTTGTGGAACTGGGTACAACGTAGCCGAGGCGACCATAACTTCTAACACCGCAACAACATTAGTTGTCTCGGGAGGGTTTGGATACACACCAGACGCAACGACAAAATATATTATTCAAGATACGTTTGGAGTACCTACAACTGTAACCAACAGCACCAACGCTGTTGTTACTGACACTACTAAATTATGGGGAGTAAACCAATGGGCTGGGTGGAGAATTAGGATCACTGGAGGCGAAGGTGCAGGCCAAGAGGCGACTATTACCTCAAATACCGCCACAGCACTAACTATCACCGGTGTGTTTACCACAGCCCCAGTTGCCAATTCCTCAACCTATACTATTCTGGGTGTACCAGTAAGGGGAACAGGACATGAATTAACCTGGGCAGCCAACGGAACCACTAACAAAGGAAAGTTCATTATCTCTCCAAGAGGAGGTGCAACTAACCTTTTCGATAGATACAATATCAGCACTAATGTATGGGATCTAACATTTGCCTGCAAGCCAGACACGGAAACATTTACCGTTGGTACAATGTACGCTTATGACGGATCAGACAGGATCTATATTCAAAAAGACGCAACTGGAAAACTCATGTATATCGACTTGACCACTTATCGTATTGAGGGAGCGGGGTTTGTTCCCTATATCGTAGGTTCGAGTGGTATTGGTGCAGCAGTCAACGGAAACAGAATGGAGATTATCCAGACTACTGACGGGCTGAAGTACCTCTACATAATGAAACACACTGGAGCTGCTCTATCAGCTACCGGTGGTGGTACTGAGTTTTATAAATCATTAATTTTCTTTTAACGTCTGCCACTTGTAGTTGTAATTATCTGTTCACGTTATTTAGAATAAGGTATGGCAACATTTAAAGAAGTAGAATACGCTCAATTTTTAGCAGCAAGTGGTAAAACTTCCGGTACGATAAAAGATTTGCAACTAGATTTTTTCACTCAACAAATAGGCAGAAAACCGGCATCAGTAATGGATGGGTATACTGCATATCTTCAAAAGATGACTGGACTAAAGGGGACATTTCATGATCTGTTTAAGCAATACGCAGTTACTTCTGGTGTGAGTAGTTCTTTAACTATTCATGACATGATGTTTGATTTTTATCAGAAAGGTCTTTTGATTCCTACACCAGGTGTTAACTACTTCTATGACTGGGCTACAGCACAGAATATACAAGGTTGGACAGCTATTGATTCAGGTGGTGCATCATTTAATCAGTACGGTATGTATGACACAGATTCCAATGGTTACTATGTTTCACCCGACACCGCAACAGGTGATGTACAATTTGTTGGGACGTTTCATCTATGCGCCACTTTTTCTATTGGGTTTAGTAGAACTGGGGCGTGGGCAGACCTTACTGTATATCAATTTGCAGGAGGCACAGTAACCTGTAGGGATGTCAACTACGGTAATAATTTGTGGTCAGATTCACTTACACCAACTACAAATGATGTTTGGAAAGTAACAATAGTTAGTGACGTATTCTCCCTTTATAGAAATGACAATTTAGTTAAAGCACAAGCCTTGAACTCAGCATTTGCTTCTGGAAAGGCACTTATCTGGTTAGCCACCAACGCTGAAATTACCAACGGAACTCTAAGTGAAATATAATCTTCTTGTATAGTTGATATTAAGTTGGGACATTCCCTAAACTAAGTTATGTCTACAACACTCTCCGATATACTCATAGCAGTTAATGCTTATACCGACCTTGAAGCAGCACTCCCCACAGGTACAGAACTTACTACCCGTGCAGAATTTGCTAAACAAGCAGTTACTGAATGGGCAAACGCCTATCAGTGGCCTGAACTTAGTAAGACTTATGTACTCGATCCGTCTACTCTCGCATCTATCTCCTTACCGGCAGGTTTCGCCGAGTTTGAAGTTGCCCCTCAGCAACTAAGTGGGGGTCTGTGGAATGAGTACGCAGAAATTAAATCTAAAGATAAGTACGGTAAATACGATACCGACAAGTACTGTTACCTACTCGGTGACAGAGCAAAGGGATTTACCGCTGTGTTCAACAATTTAACCGCGTCGGCTACTCTCTCAATTACCTACCAAGCTCAACCCTCATTAATGGCTACTCTTGCTGACACTTGTATTGTCCCTGACTCAGAGTTTGTCAAAACCAAGGTTATAAGTTACGTACTTCAATCAAGGTCTGATGACCGATTCCCCACTGTTAATGCCGAAGCTAGCCGTCTGCTCCAAAACATGATTGGACGATCTCAATCGGCTCCCAAAGGTGGAATCAATAGAATGGCCAGAAACAGTACGTTTGTACTAGAATAATGCCGCTCTTAGATACACGCCCTCCCGCATACAAAAAAGCTAAAGACGTTTCACTAGCTTGGGACACTTGGCGTTCAGGGTTCAACAACATGTTGCGTCCTACCGAACTTAAATCTCAAGAATACGTAACCGGAGATAATATAATGTTAATTGGTTCAGGCGTTCCAACGGGACGATGGGGATCACAAAAATTCTGGTTAGCCAACGAAGGTGCATCAGTTAAGGGGTTTGGAGTTTACGCCACAGGTGGGTCACTAAGTGAGCTATTAGCAGTATCAGGTGGAATGGTAAACAAAGCCAACAATGCATCATATACGATCATAACCGGTCAATCCTATCCAACTACTAGCACCGTACGTATGGAACAATTGGGCGGGAATACTTACCTAGTTTCCGTAGACAGACCTTTTTCCTATTACAACGGAACTAACCTTTCAGTGTTCTCAACCATCTCTGCTCCAACTGGGGTGTACGCTACCAACTTTAGTGGTGCTACTGGACCTAACATTCAATCCTATAAGATCGTTGCTACCTCTAACTCAGGTGGATCAACCAACGCTCCTACTAACTACGTACTCAACAGTGTTCCTTATGATCTAGCAACCACTCAAATCCACGTCTTCTGGACAGGACTTAGTGCTGCTGCCTCCGTTCTTACAGGGTACGAGGTCTACCGTGGCACTCCAGGTGACGAGACATTCCTTGCTGCCGTAGGACCTTCGATTACCAAATATGTTGATAGTGGTGATCCAGCCTCGGAAGTAACTACCGTTCCTCGTTCCAATACTACTGGGGGAATAAACTCCGCAATGATTGCCAAGGTAAACGATCGACTAGTAGTGGTAGACAAAAACGATCCTACCAAACTGCTAATCTCCGGACGCTTTCCTTATCAAGATAAATTTAGTTGGTCTGAAGGGGGTGGATACGTATACGTTGATCCTGACTCTGGTGAGGGAATAACAGCTATTCGTGCTCAAGCTGGATCCGACAAAGTAATCGTTTGGAAACCCAACAGTGTGTGGGCAGTAACTATCGGCACGACCTCGCTTGGTAACTATGTTGTACTAGATCCTACCTATCAGCCCGTATCTACTCTTGTAGGTGCGTGTAACGCTGACACTCCACAGGTTGTGGAAAACGATATCTTCTATTTTGGACGCAAAGGTATCTATGTAGTGGGATACGAACCTAACTTTTTGAACTTAATTAGAACTAATGAGATCTCTGCCCGTATACGTCCTTATCTCCAAGGACTATCGGCTGCCGACTATAACAACGTATGTGCAATGTATGTGGACAACAAGTACATTCTCTCGTTTCCTGATCGTAAAGAAATGATTGTTTATGACCGTGAGCGTGGAGCATTCTTAGGTATATGGAAAACCCCTTGGGGAGTCAGTAAAATGCAAAAGTATGTGGATACTACAGGAACTGAACGATGGGTGTTGGGACGAGCTGATAGCTCACAGGTACTAACATTTGAGACCTCGCTTAACTCCGATGACGGAACAGCTATCCAAAAGACCTTTAAGACCAAGAAAGAAGATATGGGCCAGTGGTCACTACTCAAGATGATCAAGCTGATCTACATGATGTTTAGAAACGTAACCGGAACCGTAACGGTGAACATTCTACTAGAAGATCGTAACGGAACAACCTCTACAGTCAAGACTTTTACCATAGACGGTGCAGCTGTTGCTGGTAACACTGGTTGGGGTGCGGACATGTGGGGTAATGTTCAATATGGACTTACCGGTGGGGATATAGTAGTCTCGCTAGACGAGATTCCTAGGTGGACACAGCTATATAAATCAGGACGTTTACTACAGTTTGAGGTGACTACCACAAGTGCTAATTCCAATTTTGAATTGCTAAATATACGTATCGTAGGCTCACTCTTTGGTGAGGGTCAACTTAGTAATTCCCAAAGGGTATAAGGTTGCAATTATGTTTGACTATTCAATAAACTAAAGATATGCCAGTATATGCACCACAACCAGTACCAACTCCATTCCAGCCCGTAGGCCAAGGAGGGAATCCATATTTAAGCCAAACCAATCAAACCATAGGTCCATTCATTCCCGCAACTGCTGTTCCTACTGGGAACGATAGTGGGGTAGTTGGATTTAGTAATAACGTAAGAGTTCCAATTGCAAATACAGTGAGTTTACCTTATGGTTTACAAGGTGTAGCAGGGCCTCCTCAAGCTCCACCAATTAGTTCCGGTTCACAAGACTTAGTACAGGCCTTAATCAACAAAGGTTACGACCCAGTAAATGCACGAAACGCAGCTAACGGCCCAGATGCAGGCAGATTAAGAAATGAATATTTGGGTGGAGGTAATGGTGGCGGAAATAACAACCCACCCCCAGCTCCTACCTACAAGATACGCGGAGTTGATACCCAAGGTAATTCTCCTCAAGATGCTTTAAACAAAGCACTGAAAAACAACGACTTTAATAAATATGCTTCCGAATTTAACAACGATCCAACCGCTTTTCTAGCTTCTATCGACCAACAGTACAATCAACAAGATCAAATGTTAGGAGAACAGGAAAGTGCATTACGATCCGCACAAGACCAATTTGGCAAAACTATTGAATCAGACTATGCCACAGGTTTATCCCGTGCTAGTGGTAGTAAACAAAAAGCCGACTCCTCCTTACAGCAAAACACAGTACAAGCCGAACAACGTAAACAAGATGCTTTAAACGCAGCTCGTAAGCTGTACCAAGAAATGCAATCAGGCTTCCGCCAAAGATTTGGTGGTGCTACTAGTGCAGGTGAAGCCGCACAAACTATTTTGGGAACCGAACAACAGCGTCAAGCTGGACAAGTAGGCCGCGACTACCAGAACGCCGTAAGCCAAATCCAAGCTCAAAGAGTAGACCTGGAAAACAACTATCAAACCATGCTCCAAGACCTTACTAGTCAAAAACAACGATCCTTAGCCGAACTACAGAATAACTTTATGAACAGTCTTAATCAGATCAACAGTAATCGTGTTCAGTCGCAAGCAGCAAAAGGCGAAGCTCAACGTGGGATATTACTCCAAATGAGAAATGAAGCGTTTGCTATCGCTCAACAAGCTAAAGCAAATGAACAGCAACTAAACGTCATGAAGCAACAGTACCTATTAGACCTCGATAAGCAACAAAAGTTAATACAAAAGAATGCTAGTACAGGTACGGGGATAGTAAATCAGTTCAACAACAATACCGACAAGGTGTCTACTTTTAGCCCCGCAGGTACAACCGCTACTACTAAAGTAACCCCATCTCCTGAGAATGCCTACGCTACAGCCATAGGCCAAATAAGTAGCTCAATGCTCCCTCTCGGTAAAACCGCAGACGGACGTACTATTTATCCTGACGGATCGATTCGTTGATAATTCCTAGCTTAGTAACTTAAACTAAGTCATGGCATTAAAAGACGACATAATTTCCTTCGCAGTAAACAAAGTTAAGAGTGTGGCTAGTAATTTGGGGTATCAAGCCCGTAATGCTATCTATTCCGCAGGCGAATCGGCTTGGAGTCCACAAGGAGTCCTAGGTAAATCCGTAAACGCTATTCAAGGTGGAATAAATACGGTGTCAAACCTGAAGCGCATTGAACTACCCAAGGCTACTCCCCAACAAATACCCAGTGGTCCGTTAAGAACTGGAGTAAACCTAGCAATCGGGCTACCAGAAAGTATTGTAAACATCCCTAGAAATTATGCAGTTGGTACGTTCCGTACTGGAAACGAGATAGGTACAGCAATTAAACAACAGCGACCTTTAAATTATCAAAACTTAGCAGGAGGAATCGCCCCACTAGGGGAGAGTTTACTAGATGTTGGTACATTTGGTGGCGTTGGAGTGGCTAAGAACATAGCCAAAGAAGGATTTAAATCTACAGCCAAACAAGCTATTGCTAAAGGCGCTTTAACCGGTGCTGGATATGGATCACTTGGTGGGTTAACTTACGGACTAGACACACAATACGGAAAGAAATTTAATTTTGGAGAGGTGGCACAGAATACTGTTGGTGGAGCCGTCCTCGGTGGAGCGCTAGGTGGCGCCACTGGTGGGGTAGGAGCATTACTTGGGTCGTTACAAAACAAGATCAAGGTCAAAGTGTCAGAACTAATGCCCAACGCCTCCCCAATGGAGATTCAGGCGGCTACTGACCGATTCACAAGAGACGAAATGGGTAAGTTTACTGGGTTAAGGATAAAGACTAAAGAACCAGTATTCTACGGAGACCTAAGGGAGAGTATCGGATTGCCAAGGAGTGGAGACTATTCTGGTGGATACATCAACTTTAGTGAAATGAACCCTACCCTAACAAAAAAACTATCGCAAGAAACACCAAAGGGAAAGATACCCATAAAGGGACTGGTAGCTTCCGAGCAACTTCCAACGATAAAGCGCCCAGCGCAAGTAGACTTACAATCACAACAGGTAATAAAACCAAATAAATTAGATAGTGCATCTGAACAAATTATACAGGAGGGGCGTAATCAAATTGGCAAGTTTGTAGAGCCTAAAAAGACATTATCCCAGAAATTCGACGAATTTTTAACTAATTGGGACGACAGATACCACCCACTAGTTAAGCTAACTGAGGGGATGAAAAACCTCGACCCTTACAAAGATCCTAAATATGTAATAAGAAGGTTCTCGGGTGCCGGATCTATTGCAGAAAATCGCTTTACTAGAGAAATGAAACCTATCTTAGCCGAGGTAGACAAACTAAAGATCGACAAGTTGGATCTTGACACCTACTTGGTCAACAAGCGTAATGTAGGATTTGGGAACATAAAGCGTGACGTTTTTGGATCTGACCCCGTGAAGTCCCAAAAGATAGTAAGTGCAATCGAAGCCAAGTATGGTGCTAACATTTCCGGTATTGCTGACAAGTTATATGCATTCCAAGATAAGGGCCTAGACGACATGGTTAAAGCCGGATTCGTAAGTCCCGAGTCCGCTAGTGCAATGAGGGGGCAGAATCCTAACTATGCCCCATTCCAAAGGTTAATGGACGAAATGGGTGACTACATAGGCCTACCGACCAAAAAGGCCATGCAAGGTACTCAGCCTATTAAGAAGTTAAAGGGTTCAGAGCGCAAGATATTATCTCCTGTTGAATCAATAATCGCTAACATATTTAGCCAACGTGCGGCCATTGAAAAAAACAATGTGGCCAAATCGGTAATTGGTTTAAAAGATATTCTTCCTCAAACTGGATTTAAAAAACTAGGTAAAGAAGCATACAACACCATCAAAGTAGGAGAAGAGTATGTGAGAAAACCCAAACCATTGTCTCAACTACCTGACAGCGCAATTATTGTCTTTAACAATGGGAAACGTGAGGTATGGGATGTGGGTTCTGATATTGGGAGGGCCATGAAGGGCATGAACGAGGAGACTGCCAGTTCGTTTATGAAGATACTGACAGCCCCAGCTACGCTACTACGTCAAGGTGCAACAGGTATGAACCCAGATTTTATGGTTCCAAACGTAATTAGGGATCAATTAGATGCAGCCATTAATTCTAAATATGGGTATAAACCCTTTATAGATTATGTCAAAGGCCTCTGGCATATTGCCAAGAGAGATGATATGTATAACAGGTGGATGGAGTCAGGCGGTGCGCAGTCCTTTGGATCAATATCAGGTAGAAAATCAATTAGTGAAATGTTTGATCAGACCAAAGCTCGCAAGAGTTTAGCCTCCTGGGTGTTTGGAAAGATCGGTAAAGGACTGGATGTAATGGGAAAGATTTCCGAGCAACCGACCCGTGTGGGGCTGTTTGCTAACGCCATTAAAAAGGGAGCGCCGGATATAGTGGCAGCCTATGAGTCACGCGAAGGCACAATGGATTTTGCCCGTATGGGAGCTAAGATGAAGGTTGCCAACTCAATGATCCCGTTTCTTAACGTAGGAGTTCAAGGTTTCAGCAAAATGATTCGTAACTTTAAGGAGGCTCCAGTTCCAACCACACTAAAAATGGGTATCTACGGTGTCACTCCTGCCGTTATGTTCGCTTTATACAACAACAAATTCCACCCCGAGGAGTACAGAGAGATCCCCCAGTACGTAAAAGACGATAATTTTATTATAGTAAACGGGAGGAACAAGGATCAAACGATCAACTACTGGACAATCCCCAAAGGTAACTTAGTCAAGTTGGTTACTAATCCAGCAGAACACATGGTAAACTATCTCGCAAAAAATGACAGCACTTCCTTTGGTGAAATGGTGATACAGCTACTTTCTTCCACTCTACCTGCTGTTGGCGAGGGTTCAACAATTGGAGAAGTCGTAACCAAAACAATTGGCCAGAACATTCCTCAAGCATTTAAACCTATTGCGGAGGACAGATTCAACCGATCTTTCTTTAAGTACGATGTCAAAAAAGAGCAGTCCAAGTCCTTAGTGCCCGACTATCTGCTAAACAAAGCACCAGCCGATCAAACATATAAATTTACTCCAGCGATGTACAAGGTAATGGGAAAGGTATTAAATTATTCTCCTTTAAAAATACAGAACTTTATGGAGGGGTATCTAGCTGGGTTTACTAAAATACCCAATAACATAGTGGACTCTCTGATTAACATATCTGAGAACAAGCCAGTAGAACAAAACAAAATTCCTATTCTCAGAAGATTCTTGCAAAATACTTATCCGACAAAAGAAACAGAGGCGAGAGTCAAAGCTCAAGCGTCACCCCTAATCCAAACCGTCCAAGCTGCCGATGGCAAGACCTATCAGACAGGTAACTTTGATACCTCTAGCGATCAGTATCTCCCCTACAAAAACCAAAACGGTAATGATGCTAAGTTGAATCTGACTAGTTTAGACAAGATTGCCAAACTTCCTGCCACCAACAAATACGAAACAGCAGTTAAAGAATCAGCTCAGTACTCCAAGGCTGCTACTATCCTCGATAACGCAGGACTAGACGCACAACAAAAACAGATGGCACTACAGAAACTAGGTATCGATCCCGTTAAAGCTGCTTACTACCAGATAGCCAACGACGACACCAACAAGAAAACCATGTACGTATTGGACGCTGTTAACAAAGTACCCACTGAAGAGGCTATTAGAGTACTCCTAGAGAACCGTAAACAAGTAAACGGTCAGATGATCGCCAGTAACGCAGTGCTAGACAACCTAGTAGACGAGGGTATAATCAGTGCCAACCAAGCCAGAGAGATTAAGAAGTATGAGTTAAAGGATGGCAAGGCCGTTAAGATGGGCAAGACCAGTGTCAAGAAGCCCAAGAAGATCAGTATCAAAGCTCCCAAGTTGAACAAGATCAAGGTCAAGAAGATCAAAATTAAGAAGTTAAAAGTCAAGAAGTTTAAACAAGTTAAGCTAAAAGCCCCAAAGCGGTTGAAATTAAAGAAGGTTAAACTTTAATATGAATATATGCCAACTAGTTTGAAATATCCAACAACAACCAACGCAGTTCAGAAGACCTTAGGCTCCGCTCTCTTAACAGGCGTAACCGCCTCCGTAACACTCAACAGTGTCACCGGAATACAGAACAAAGCCGGCGTGTTCGTAGTTGATCGTGTAGATGCCAACGGTGTGCCTACTCCAAGTAAACGTGAATATATAACCTTTACCGGTGTCTCAGGTTCTACCTTAACCAATCTAACACGTAATGCTGATGGTGGTGGATCAGACCAAGATCATGGAGTAGGAGCTAT
>ERZ869925.223-NODE-223-length-40596-cov-11.874226_pt1 | contig 40596 bp, 61 predicted proteins | sample MGYA00579311_ERZ869925 | MGnify/ENA primary metagenome ERZ869925 (study PRJEB32216, sample SAMN09231817) | wastewater metagenome | place: USA: Maryland | collected 2016-07-30 | study: EMG produced TPA metagenomics assembly of the PRJNA472060 data set (Reclaimed...
GGCATTAACAATGGGAGGAATGCAAATTATAAAACAATTTGATATCGACACAAGATTTTTGCCTTTCTTCGCTATTGGTATTGCGATCTTGGCAAATTTTGGTTTAGCTCAAGCCTACACAATTCCTTTGGCACTTGAAGGAGTTGCTGTTGGGTTATCTTCAATGGGATTGTGGACAGGTAGTAAAGTTGTGGTTACAGGGAGAGCGTAAAATTAAAACAAAAAAACACTCATTTTACTGGGTGTTTTTTTTATTGGATTATAAATCTTGTTGTCCTTCTCGAACATCGTCAGAAAATTTTTTATCTTCTGGATCTAAATTTTCAAAATCAAAAGTAAGTTGTCTATCATTTAAAGGATCGTTTAGAGCTTCCTCCAAATCAAAGTCTGGATCTTTCTCTTCAATTCTTTTAATAATTGCTTTATCATTATCCATCCCCCAAACTTCAAATTCACGAGTTGCATAATTATAACTTCTACTTTCATAATCTCTGTATCCTCCCGCATTGTGACTTTTTATAATATTATTTGTTCGACTTGCGTCTGAGTGTCTCATAGATTTTTTAGTGGGCGCTGCCCCACTAAGTAAACACCTTTTTGTCAGTGTCGTCAAAAATCTTGGTGGATAAGTTCTGTGTTATACGCAAAGTTGGAGAGAGCCAACTCTGCGCACACAACAGAACTGTTATGTGCTATGAAAATCGAACAAGGTTTCCCTTGCAACAATAGTGTATAAAACATTTTTAAAATGTCAAGCTAGTTGTCAATCGGATTAACTCTATCTCTTTTTTTGTAATTCAAAGGACTTCTTTCTTCCCACCTATTTTCAATAATATAATCAAATCTTTTTTCTTGCTCCATGTAAGCGTCTAAACAAGAATTTTCACAAAGCAAATGATCTCCATAATTAATGTGTGGATCAGTTTCCTTATTTATTGGTCTGTAACAATGGTCGCAACATTTCATATATGTAGTGTAACAAAAAAGGAACCGAGTGCAAGGCAAACGGTTCCAGTTGTCCGGGAGGACATGACACACAGGAGGCTATGTGTCATAAGATAGAGTATATAACTACTTTAGATCATTGCAACCCCCTTCTTTTCCACCGTTGCTTGTCAAAGTGACGGTTGATCCGGCGATCATTGACGGGCAAGGTAACAACTGCGTATCTTGGAAAGGTAAATGGAGTTTTCTTTCCAGGTAAAGCAGATAAAACAACCCCGCAAAACATAATAAAGAAAATGCTCCAAAGAAAATTGTACATATTTTATTTACTTTTTGTTCTAAATCAATATCATCAATCATACTATTGATTCGCCTGAAGTATTACAGGCTGTACATCATCCATATCTTCTGCTACTGCAACTTCCGTTGTTAAGAATAGTGCTGCCGATGAAGCAGAATTTTTTAAAGCATTTGTGGTAACTTTAACAGGATCCACCACACCTTCACTCAAAAGGTCCCAACTAAATTTTCCTGTTTGAGCGTTATAACCTTTGAAATAATCAATAGCTTCAACTAACTCTTTATTTTTTCCGGTGATCCGTCCCCAGAAAGAATTATCTAAAACCTGATTAGAATTTACCAGTAGTTGAGCAAATGGACGCATGATAGCATTTTGTACGATATCAATTCCTACTTGTATTTCCGCGTCATCGGAATTAGTTAATTTCATTCTCAAAGCATTTCCACCTCCATCAACGATCCCCTCTTCCATCGCCCCTTTCGTAGCATTTACTGCGTCATCCAATTTATCTTTTAAGTATTTTGTTTCAGTATCAGTAAGCGCTCCAACTTTTATAACAGCAGTATTGCCTTGCAAATTTGCAATTCTACTTTCAATGTAAGCGGGTTGATCTGTAGTTTCCAAAAGTTCTTGCAATTCTTTTAGACGATCTTCAATGTTCCCTTCTGCATTTATTAAAGTTGTTGTATCTTTTTTAATAATAACTTTTCCAACTTTACCAAGAAGTTCTGGAAGCATGTATTCAACTTGAAGTTCACTTCTTTCTCCAATTATTTCTGTACCACAACGAATTGCAATGTCTTCTAATTCATCGCGCTTGTCTTCACCAAAAGTAGAAAAACGTACAGGAATAATGTTCATCACATTGCGAGCTTTGTTAAGTTGAAAAGTTTGCAAAGCTTCACCATCAATATCATCAGCAATAATCATCACTGTACTTTCGTCATTAGCCGCTAACTTCTCCAAAAGTGGGATCATCTTTTCAGAAAACATCACTTTTTTATCGGTAATAAATACTGGAACATTATTGTATTCCCCTTGAAGTTTAGAATAATTATTTATAATGTATGGTGAAGCAAACCCTTTGTTGATTGTATATCCACTTGCTTTTTCTACAGTAATCCCAACTTTTTCACTTTCTTGTACAATTACTACACCTTTAGATCCAACATCAGAAAGAACATTTGCAACTGTCCTAGCAATTTCTTCATCTTCCACAGAAATATTTGCAACATTAAAAATTTCTTCAGGTTCAGTTACTTCAATGGACATATCTTTCAATCTTTCGCACACTTCATTCACAGCTTGATCAATTCCACGACGCATTTTCATCACGTTTGTTTTTGGTGTAAGTCTTTTTAAACCTTCTTCAATAATTGCTTGAAAAAGAATCAAAGTTGTGGTTGTACCGTCACCGGCTACGGCTTCGGTTTTCTTTGCAACTTCTCTTGCCATTTTGATCCCCATGTTAATAAATGGGTTTCTGTTTTTCATGGCTTTAGCACCATTGGCACCGTCATTACTTAAAGTTGGTGAAGCGTCTTGTCGATCTTGAGCGATATTTCTACCACGTGGACCAAGTGTAACTTTTACAGCGTCTACCACAATATCAATTCCTTTCTTCATTTCACTTCTTGCTTCATCCCCGAACAATACTTTTTTATTTGGCATATTTTAATTTATTAGTTTTTTTAATTGCGCACTTGTTTTGAATTTCACTTTATTTCTTCCTTCAAATTCCCCTGATTGTCCTTGAAGTGTTTTATATTTCCCACCTTTATAATATTGGACGTGGAATCTTCCTATTTCTGGAATGTTCACTTCCTGACCTTTGGCTAAAGCGGTTTGGATTGCTACACAAAGATCGTTAATTATGCGTTCGGCACAAAACTTTGTTGGAGCGACTCCGTTAATTCGCATGTAGTCAAAGACTATTGTTGATAATTTATCTTTGTTTAGCATATTTTTTTATTCCCATCAGAAGTCATCTTCTGGGGGAGCTATTACATTTGCAAATTCGTTATCATCAATTAATTGCGGTATTGCCCACTCATCCTTTTCTTTTTTAACATAAGTGTTTTCCTCGGCTTTGTCTTTATTCATCGGGATGTCATCGACAACATGTTTTGAAACTTCTCGTACAAAAAGTCTAATATCTTCATCGCCTACGTACCATTTGTGAGTGTGTCCGGCTACTTTTTGGATTGTACCAACAGCATGAAGGGGGGCTAAATATTCTTCCACGCTCTCTTTTTCCAATCCTAGTCCGTGACGTGTTCCAATCTCCGAAGCACTTAATGGTTCTCCATCATTTTCACAAAGTATCTCCAAAATTTTTCTTCTCTCTCTATTTATAGAAGAGTAAGCAATTTTTTCAATTAATTCTAGTCGGGAGTCTTGAAGGGGTAAGTTATAATCGTCATTTTCATAAGCGTCCATCATTTGATATGTCCACAAACTATCACTCATAATTCCATAATCACGCCCAACCGCTGCTTTGTTGGGAATACGATCTACTTTTCTTGACTTGAAAGATAAGTGAACCGTAGCTTTTCCATTTACACAAAATTTTGCCGCTCTTTTTAATCTTTTCTTTTGGACATCTGTTAGTACAAGTTTTCTTGGTCCTCCATGTTTTTTTAACCACTCATTAAAATCACGAAGATAATCTCTGTACCATGGTTGCATTGCCATGTGAATGTCTTGAGCCGACATCCCAACTTCTGCACGTTTATCAGCAATTTGATCATCCGTTGGAGGTGTTAAATAATAATAAGTAAAACGTTCTCCCATGGCTTTCAACCCTTCAAGTTGGAAATATATTTCTGGTGTTGAGGCTCCGATGAACCCCATTTTCCCACGCCACTCTATTTTTCCTGTACCGGTATGTTTGATAAAAGTTCCATCATAAATCATTCTAAGCTGTGAAAGTATTTCCCCTTTTGTGGTGTCATTTTTTGCGATGATAGTGGTGAAGTCGGAGAAAGCGATAACACCGGAACCAATAGATTTCAAAAGTGACATCTCTTTTCCTTTTACTTTGAAGCCAGAAAGAAATGTTTTTTCAGTTAGATCGTCAATAAAGTGTACCTCTGGGATTGCCGCCAACGGTGCCAAAATAGTTGATTTCCCTCCCGACGATGGTGCCACAATCATGGTCCAAATGGGATTCCCAGGTATGATACAGTTACCTATGAAATTACAAAAGACTACATCAACGATGTTTTCGTCTGCCAGAACAATATACTTGTTCCATTCCCTTCTTACGTCTTTTAATTTTACTGTCATAAGTTATTTAGGTATTTTACTGCGTCCACAAAATCTAATCCTTGCAGCTTCATCACGACATCAACGACCGTTCCATGAAACTTACACGAGAAACAATGTAATTTATTTTGGCGTCGGTAAAGGTGAAGTGAAGGGGTACGATCATCGTGCAAAAAACATTTGGCTTTTCCCGCCCTATTGAATTTTAAGAAAGTTTCAATCGGCACTTCCTTGGCTTGAGCAACTAAAGATTCTTCTACGCCGTGATAATTTTCTTCAATTTCTTCCTTCTCTACAACTTTGGGTTCCAACCCTTTTTTTGCTAACCGTTTTTTTTCTTTTTCCGCCGTTTCTTTTTTTATTTCCTTTGTTAAGAATTTTAACTGGTAGGAAAGTCGCGTCCTTTCCGTTTCCAACTCTTTAACTTTCTGATCGGCTTCATCTTCTATAATTTTTTTTAGTTCTGACCTTTCCATAATGTCCAGAACTTTAAGATATTCCGCCCAAACATTTTCTTTTATTTCATAAATTCTATTGATTTCTAATTTTATTATTTTTAATCTTTCACGGATTGCCCGCTTGGCTGCTTGTTTTGCGGTGGGAAAAATTTCTATGAGTTGATGAAATGTTGGATTTTTAATACTTTCAAAATAATTTTTTTCTACTTGAAGTAAAGAGTCAAGATCTTCTTCGCTATAGCTTGAAAGGAATTTACTATCGATGTCGATATAGAGGTTTTGGTTTTGGTCGTAAATTAATTTCATGATAAAGCAGAGTGTATGCTAGTTTGAGCTTTTAAGCAAATTGCGTGATTGTGGAAAACTATTTGCGTACTTTTTAAAAATAGTATACACTCATTTTTATGAGGGAGTCGAATACCCTCTACAATAAAAAAATGACTCCACAAGAAAAATTTCAAACTTTATATAACGTATGGTCTGGGATGAAACAGAGATGTTATAACCAGAGAAACAAAGACTATCCTTCTTACGGGGGGAGAGGAATTACTGTAGATAAAAAATGGAAAGATTCTTTTGAAAATTTTTTTATTGATATGGTTGGAACGTATAAACAAGGATTAACTATTGAACGGATGGACAACAACAAAGGCTATAGCAAAAAAAATTGTAAATGGACGATGAGAAGTGAACAACCAAAAAATAGAAGACCCTTTAAAGAGTGGAATAGTAAATATAATGACAAGAGTTTTAAGGAGGCAAGGAACAAACGTCTTAAAAAAGAATTTGCACACCTGCTTGAAGTTAGAGCTTTTTACATGGATATGCTTAATAAAAAAGGCACTCCAAAGCAGGATATTGCATTCATTTTTAACGTACATTCCAGCCAAGTCACACGTGCTTTAAAGAACACATGATGTTTACGCTTTTCCCCTTTCGAGCAATTGAAAGCGGGAAGCTGGAGGTTGTACTAAAGAAGTTACTCCCTTTTCGTCTAATCTCCAGCTTCCCTCCTTTAATGGAGGGGAAAATTAATAAAAATAAATCGGCAAACGAAGCCCAATAAAAAAACATGACAAAATCAAATTTTTTACCAACTGATTACAAGGAGCCGGAAGGAAATTATTTTAAAATTCTTCCAGGCAAAAACACTTTTAGAATTTTATCATCTGCTATCACAGGCTATGAATATTGGAATACTGAAAATAAACCAGTACGAAGTAGAACACCTTTTCAGGGTACACCTGCTGATATCAAGCTCGATGAAAAAACTGGCAAGCCCACAACTGTAAAACACTTTTGGGCTTTTGTAGTTTGGAATTATCGAGCTGGAGTTGTGCAAATAATGCAAGTTGGACAAAAAGGTCTTCAACAAGGTGTTCGCGCACTAACAGATGATGAATCTTGGGGTGATCCAAAAACCTATGACATCACTATTACTAAGACCGGAACAGGATTCGACACTGATTACTCTGTAATGCCCGTTCCTAAATCAGAAGGACCAGGAAAAATTGATACATCATATATCAACCTGGAAGCTCTGTACGATGGAGCAGATCCATTTGGAGGAGTTGAGGATGAAGAGGAAGGAAGTGACGATGGTGGTTTCGCTAAAGTGCCTAAAAAGAAAAAATAATTATGCCAAGAACAAGTAAACCAAAGGAAGAAGAGGAATTTAAACTTCCCGATTCTCCAACTGTGAATGACATCGACGAGATGGAAGCACGTAAAGCGGCTAAAGCTTCTGAAACTTCTGAAACTTCAACCGATGAGGAAGAAGTGGATGGGGACGACGAATAATATGATGGAAGACACTGTACCAGAAACTTCTACCGAAGAGGTAGTAGTTGATACAAAAGTTCCTGAAATCTATGACTACAAACTTCCAAACTTTAGAACTCTTTCAGTAGATGAGCCAATTTTCCAAAACATCAAATTCTATAAATTGAATAAAGATGGAACTTATGAAAATGGTACAACTGTTGAAGAAGTTATTAAAGTAGCAATCTCAAGACTTGAAAATTTAAACGCACAATTCGCTTCATCTTATAATGAAAACGCATTAGCATGTTTACAAGGAGCTTTAGATGAATTGGAGGCACGTACTCAAGATCGAATCGATCGAGGTGTTGAAGGAAAACATATCGCTTAATTATGTCAATAAATAAATTATCGCATGATGAAGTAATGCCTTTCGTCAAAACTCTGCGCGTTGAGATAGACAAGAATATTGTTAAATCTCAAGGACTTAGAGATCAACTTCCTGCCGGGCAACGTGAAATTGCTCTAGTAATTACAAAATTACAAGAAGCAAAAATGTGGGCTGGCAAAATATTAGAAGAACTTGGATCACCATTTCCAAAAGAATTGGCTGATAAATCTAACGAATAAAACAATTAAATATGGCAGCAAAAAAAACAGCAACTAAAAAAGTTGTAGCAAAAAAAGCAGTTACAAAAAAGTCAAAGTAATTGGCAGATAGCGGGCTGGGTCGTGTCCAGCCTGCATATCTGCCCGTAACAGGGCAGAGTGGTGTGCAGGTGGGGGATAAGCCGAGCTATGTCAAAGCGGTTGAGGGATTATCATAGTAACTCCCGTTCCCCACTTGCACATCACAATTAAAAACATTATGCAAATAAAATTTATAGCAAAAACTGAAGAGGAAATACAAAATTGGTTCTTAAATCATTCTTCTGGTGATCTACCAGTAATGAATGAAAATGGTCATACTAAACTTTGTAGCACCTACAAAGAAGCTATGAAATGGCTTAAAACACCAAAAATAAAAAAGAAATGATTATGAAAATTCCAGCAAAAGAAATTAAAAATATAGAGAAGGAGATACTTCCACTCTATGAACAAGGAAAATCTTTTACTGTAAAAAGTGAAGGAGATAAGCAAGTAGCGGCTGACTTACGTGGAAAATTAAAGGACGCATTGAAGCTCGTGGAAGAAAGAAGGACTGCAATAACAAAACCTATTAACGACAGTCTGAAATCAATAAACGATCTTTTCCGTCCTTTCAAAGAAAAACTTGAAGGTTCTATTAAAATTATTGACCAACAAGTTCTTTTCTACGTGAAAGAAGAAGAGGCAAAAGCTGAAAAAGAAAGACAAAGAATTGAAGCTCGTGTTGCCAAAGGGACAATGAAAGACTCAACGGCAGCCGATAAACTTGATAACATTAAAGACGCTACAGCTTCTGTAAAAGGTGGAAGTGCGAAAATGAATTTCCGTAAAGTTCCAAAAATTCGTATTGCACATCCTGAACTTATCCCAAGAGAATATTTAATTCCTGATGAGGATAAGATCTTTGAAGCTGTAATTAAAAATAACATCGAAGTACCGGGTGTCGAAAGGTACGAAGATACTATCGTTTCTGGTGGTAGATAATTATTAAAATAAGAGCCTTGTGGCTCCTATCCCGATAATTAATATAATTGGGTATCTGTTATCGGGGTTGGGGTCATAAGGCAAAAAGTATGGAAACAAAAATAACTAAAGTCAATTTCTTTCCTCCTGGTAGTGATAAAGAAACTTATGAATTGAGAGAAACAACATCTGATGGAGAAGTGTTAGAAGAAATACAAGTGACAAAATCTGGTTCTGTCATCCTTAAATTGGTAGGTAAAACATCAGGTTTTGAAAAATACCTAGAAACTTTCTATGTACCGTTCCGAGTTCATTATTACGAAGAAAAAGAAGAGGAAGAAGATGGCGAATAAAAAATATATCAACACTCCCCGTGGTTATCTCTCACAATCTCAAATAGAAATGTGGGAGAGTGATCCGAAAAGATATAAAGAAATCTATTTCAACGCACGGCCAGAGTTTCAGATCCAGAATAAAGAAATGAGTTATGGATCAAAGTTTGCCGATTCGTTGGAACATGATAAGGAAACCGGTGACGTGCTTCTGGACACAGCAGGATTCCTACTTAAAAAGTATGAAGTGCGAGATAAAGAAATGACCGCCGAGATGAAAACAAAAAATGGATGGGTAAAATTGTTAGGGAAGCCTGACACTTTCAATCCTGTGAACAGTGCCTTTCGAGAATATAAAACAGGTAAAACTAAATGGACACAAAAAAAAGCTGACAATCACTTTCAATTAAAGTATTATGCAACAATTATTTATCTTAATACAAAAATGATCCCGGCAGATGTTCAATTAGATTGGGTGGAAACTCACGATACAAGCGAAGGGGTCCAACCCACAGGAAGAATTGAAAGTTTTCCTGTAAAAATTACCCTGGGAGATATACTTAAAACCATGGCACGAACAAAACGTGTAGCCGAAGAAATTGAAAGGGCTTGGGCTATGCACATTACAAAACCAATTAAGCCTTTCTAAAAAACTTATGAAAAAAGTATTCGACAATGAGTACCCAAACGACCAAATTAATGAAATATCAAAATGGTTAGAAAAGGAAATGTACAAAGAAGACGACGGTGAACTAAAACCTGGTATGTATAGTGCTAAAATAATAGTAGAAATAATCCCAAATTAATATGTTTAAAGACACCCCCGAAGGACAAACACATTTCTGCGTTAAGTGCGAAGTGGAGGCACGTGGCGATGAGGAAGCGAAAAGATTGGCTTTGCCAAACTTGAAGCATGAGTGTGGGAAGGAAGAAGTTGTAAAATTTACTCTTGAAGAAAAAAAAGTCGATCCAAATGATAACTATCTCCCTGATTGGGGGTTTAGAAAATAATATGAAAAACAAAAAAAATGTGCTTCTCGTGTTGTTTATAATCGTGGTGCTGATACTATTCCACAGTACAATCTTCTACAGAATAATTAAAGAAAGGATAAGTGAAAGTAAAGTTGAAGATTACAACATTAGCAACCGCAGCTTCATACAAAGTCCGGACAAAATAATGATTTGTTTTGACTTCAATCAAAATGGTAAAGATCTAGGAGCCTACGCAACTACTTCTAAAACCCTCTTCTTGCGTACAACAGACAGCGACGTGGTTCGTCATGAAGCACTTCACTATCTTCTGTACCGTGACACAACTCTTACAGAGGAACAGCAACACAAATTTATTAGCGACTTAAAAGAAATGGAAAGACAAATTTTCCGAATGACTTACCAATAACAAATTTATATTATGAAATATACCTGTATAAAATGTGAAGAAGAAAAAGAGGCAGCTTTTATTGGTGATGGTTATAAATCTGAGGACCATACCAATGCAAAAATTTGCAATGCCTGCTTCGATGAAGTTATAGAAGAAGTTTGGAGTGAAATGCGATGGTATGAAAAAGTGTGGTACATATTAACATCACCTCTATGAACCACTCTAATTTTTCTGGTATTAAAGATGAAGATTGGGGGTGTAAAGATTTGAACTGTCTGTGTCACAAACCTTTACGGGTTACGGACATCGAGGAGATTGACTTAAAAGAAGTTACGGCTGGTGGAGTGATAACTCTTTCTAAGAGAAAAACTACCAAGCAAATTATTAAAAATAAACTGGAAGAAGCGAAAATTCCAAGACCTGATGATTGGCACCGAATTAGTCAAGCGGAAGCAAATAAACAAAAAAACTTTAACGCGGGTTTACAAAAAGCCATCGAAATAGTTGAGGAAGAAATGTAATATGCGAGAAATAAAATTCAGAGCGTGGGATAAAAAAGGAAATAAAATGTGGGAGTGGGAAGAAATTAAAGACAAGGTTAATTTGGGTAAGATTTTCAGTAGCGATTGGGAAAATTGGAAGTCAATGCAATACACAGGTCTAAAAGACAAAAATGGAGTTGAAATCTACGAGGGGGATATAGTAAAGTATTGGGCTCCTCAATATAAACCAGATATTATTAGTGTAATAAAGTTTGACAAAAAAACTGGTGGTTGGGAAGGTTTTATAGGAGACACTAAAGAATATAAAATCATCGGCAACATATACGAAAATCCAGAATTACTATGAAATCATTAACACTATACCCCCATCAAGAGAAATTCTTGAAGGAGAATCCGAATAAAGCTTTGCTTGCTTGGGACACGGGGACAGGGAAAAGTTTAGCGGCGATGGAGTGGATGAAAAAAAGACCTAATGAATATTTTGTAATTATAGTACCTAAAAATATTAAAGCAAAATGGTTAAAAGATATTGAAAGCATGGATCCACTTCGGGTATTACTTCTTACAAAAGAAGAGTTTAAAACATTTCCATCTAGGAATTGGTCAGGTATTGTTGTAGATGAAGCTGACTTCTTCGGTTCCGCTTTGTTTAAAAAAGGGCGTTCAGAATTATCAGAAAAACTTTACAACGATATTATGCACAATAATATTGAACATGTATTGTTGATGACAGCAACACCGTTTAGAAACCAGCCACACACAATCCATTCTCTCTTCTCGTACTTGGATCTGGCTCCAACATGGAAGGACTGGCAATCAAAACATTATGCTCTGGTAAGACGTCCTTACAATCCACGTCCATTCTACGAACCTAAAAAGTATTGGAGAATATCTGCCTTGTCGTTTGCATTGCCTAGAATGTACACTGCGAAAATATCCGATATTTCCACTGTACCGGAACAACATAACGAACAGATCGATATACCAACAGAAGTACCAGTTAATGTTCACGAAGATAATGCGGTCAAGGAGTGGCACGCCTATGCACGAGCAGAAAATGGAAAAGAGAAATTAGATTGGATCAAGAATTACCTGCAAGGTAAGTCTAAGGTCGTTGTAGTTTGCCGGTACAAGGAACAAATTGCCATGTACGCAAAGGAATTAGCAAAAGAAACGGAGGTGTTTGTATTGACGGGGGATGTAAAAGATCAAGGAGAAGTGATTGAGCAAGCTAAGAAAAGTTTTGAGTGCGTGTTTTTAATTCAAGCTTCTATCGGTGCCGGCTTTCAGTTGGCGGAGAATCCGAATAAATGTAAAGAAAATGGTTACTATAATTTCTCACACATGATATTTGCGTCCATGTCTTTCTCTCACCGTGATTATGTGCAAATGAAAGGTCGAATATTAAGAGGTGACGCACTACAAGAAAACTGGTATGTCCATGTACTAGGTGGTAAAAAAGACGAAGCAGTTTACAAAGTAGTGATGAAAGGTGAAGATTTTAATATAGAATAGTATGAAAGAAAATATAAGTGATAAAATTTTTATCCGTGCAATGGTGGACGGAAAGTGGGGGTCGTATTCTCTTGCGGAATTAGTGGACTTGAATGAAGGGAAGCAAGCAATGGAGTGGTTGATACACAGAGCTACAGGTGGTATGCAGATGGGGGAGATGATTAACAACGACCATATAGAAAGATTTGTAAGACTGTTGCCAGAAAATAGTTACGTTAGATTAAAATAGTATGCGAGACAAAAAAAATATAGTTATAACGGTTAGAGAAAGACCAGAAAGTGACAGCGATGATGTTTATTTTAGCCACATTGCCGATAAATCTTATCTTGGCTTTGGTTTTAGAAGAAAAAGAGACGGTAAAATCTGTGTCTTAAAATGTCCTAGATGTGCTAGAGAAAATTACGCACCAGTAGTTGCGACCGGACTTTGTCACTGGTGTAGATATAATCCAAATGTATGACAGGATTAGTACAAATGAAAAATAAGAAATTTGGTTTTCTTATAGTGATGAGTTTAGAAGGAACAAATAAACATCATGAAGCGATGTGGAAATGTATGTGTAGATGTTGGAATGTTGTGGTGGTCCGTGGTTCTGATCTGCGAAGAGGTCATACTAAAAGTTGTGGTTGTTGGGACAGTGAAGCACAGGAAAAAAGATGGCAAATTTACAGAAAAGTAAATGGGACTAAAATCAACCCACGATATGAAAAAAGAATATATAAGATGTGAATTTGATGGGGTGAAAGGTGTTTGTGGGAAACCTTGCGGGCAAATACTACCAAATAGAAAAGTTATATTCTACACTTGGGCATTTGTTCGAGGATTCCGCACAATTAGAGAAGACAAACTTGGCACGGGTTGTGATTATAAATATTATTGCTGTATAGCACATTATGAAAATAGAGAAAAAAGAAAAAACAAAAGGTACGACACGGAGGGGGATGAAGTTGAAGATATTGCACCACAATTCTAAGGAAATTTGTATTTGTGCTGCCATTATTTGTGATGACGGATATATTTTCCGTGGTCATAGGCATTTCCATTGTCTTCAAGCTTCAAGGATGACGATTCAGTATAAAAATTTTAGACCAAAGCCAGAACAACAGGGTTTTATAACTTCGTTAAATCGTTTTGTTGGTAGAGATGAGGGATTAAAACTACAATTAGAAGCTGGGATTGAAAGTGCAGCAAAGCAGTACGGAGATGATTATCGTGGGGAATTATTTTCAGAAGACTTATATTAATATGGAAAAACTACCAAGAGTTTTAAAAAAAAGGGAAGCAGATAAAACGAGGGGGATATTAGAGATGATCAACTTCCCTTGTGTGTTGGAAATAAAGCAGACGAAGACCGATACATTGTATGCAAATAGTGTGAAGCCACACCAATTAGCCAATCTTTTGAAGGCTCAATGCGGAATATTCAGGTATAAAATACCGGATTTGGGACAACGCAATCCATTTGACGCAGTAATTTTGAAAGAAATTCCCGCCTACATCGTAATACTGTATGGAAACGGGCAACTGGTAATGATAAACGCGGAAAAATTCCCACCTATTGACCAGAAATTGAAGCTACAGGACGCATTGAAGATAGGACTAGCAATGAATTAGAAAACAAAAAAGCACTCAATTAAGAGTGCTTTTTGCTTGTATTAGTGACCTTCCAACTTATCTGGTTTATCAGGAATTGGTAAGTTTCTATATAGATAGTACGATTCGTACACACTTTTAGTAACTAATTCTCCTTTTTCCTGGTTTAACATTTTACCAGGGTGATAATAAATCGGTCCTTCCCAATCATAATCTTCTGGTTCCTCTTCTTGTTCTTTCTTTGGACGACCAACTGGTTTTCTGTTTTTGGCTTCATCACGTCTTTTCTTTTCCTCTACAATCAAGTAATTAATAAACACACTATAACTATCATGCAAATCAGTTGCCATCATTTCTTCAAGAACAGGGACGACCGTACTTCTAAAACTAATTATTTTTTTTATTCCTTTTGTTTTTTCTCTTGTCATTTTTTTTGTTTGTATAAGTGTCTTGCAATTAATCCGTCCATTAATATAACTTCAAAGAAGCACAAAATATCATCAACACCTTATTCTGTCATCATTTTTTTTACAGCTAAGTAAGTACGTTCGTACATTGGTATTAACTTCGTTACAACTTTATCATTTGGGGGCATATTATTTATTTTTTAATGGTTTATTTACGACCAACTCCTCATCTTCTGGCAGACCACTTGCTTTACCAATAGGGTCAAGCAGTGGTTCAAATTTGTATTCCGTACGATATGAGTAGTTATTTCTCATCATGTTGCGAGCTTTCTTAATTCTTACTAAACGCTTTTGTCTTTTTTTTGAAGTCATATGAATTTACTTTATTTTGATAATCAGGTTTAAGTCTGAACCACCTTTTCCACTCCTCAATTGTCGGCAATTTTTGTTGCGGGTGATTGAATTTCCATTCACGTAAAAACATTTGATAATCTTCGGCTTGTTGCAGTATTTTATCGCGTAACATATTAAAAAGGGGGTTTACTGGTGTCATGTTTTGGACAATATTCGCCGTCTTCTCCTTGTAATTCCATGCAATCCAACGCCGAGCAAATCAAAGCATGCGTACTTTCGTTGTATAAAAATACATCTACACCGTCAAAATTCCAATTAAACGACTCGCCATTTTGCAAGTCTTGTATATCTTCTTCACTTAAACCTATTTTTAGCATAAATTTTTATTTGAGTTTATAATACGAGGATTTTTAATTCCCCGTAGTCTGTCCTCTTCCGCTTTTGGAAAGGACAGCTTACGGGAAACTAATTGGGTTTGCTAAATAAATGATGAGCGTACGCAATGATCGAGTTGTCTAGTAATCGTTTATAACTACTCAACATCTCATCATCAAACATCTTCTCTTTATTTGGATCATTAAACACATACAGATAATCACTAGCACACTTTTGTATATCTTCAATCATTTGTTTTTCTTTTGTCATTTTAGTTTGCATTATTTATATCTTTTAATAATTTTTTAGCGGTTTTAATTACAGCCATATTTGCCATGTCATCGTATTCGTTTACAAATTTCTCTAACATTTGGTAAAAAGCAATAGTGAACACAGGGCTGTAAACATCTTCGCGTAAAGCAAATTTTAAATCATGTTTATTGACAAAATCTTCAAGGGCAGTTTCATCAAAGTTTTCTAATTCTGTTTGCGTGTAAGTTGTCAATATTTCTTTTAGTCTAATTAAATCGTTTTTCATATATTTTTATTCTGTTATTTTTGTTCTACCGTCAAACACGTGCATAACTTCTTCTTTCGTGAAATCTTCACCTAAAGCGTCTAAAGTGCTTTCTATACTTCGTGTATAGTAGGCTTCATGATTATTTAATTCGTACGCGATATATTTTTCTCTTTCTTGCTTGTCCTTCATAGCTTGATTAAATTCTTCACCGATTTTTTTCATGCCGTCAATTAATTTTTGTGCATTATGTTTGGGTACATAACCACCAGCACCGATATCAACTAATTTTTCACCTTCCGCCATTGTTTTTTTGGCTTTTGTATATCCTTCTTCAAATTGTTTTTGCCCAAATGCCCAAAACACACCACAATCGGTAAATAATTTGTTTGTGTCTTCATCTCTTTTAACTTTTGGTGTCATGTTGTTATTTGTTGTTTAATTTTCTAATATACGTCCACCGTGGATATTTTCCCACTTATCAACAAAAGCATTTCTATTGCGTACACAGTCAAGGGGATTGCTATAATTAAAGGTGTAGAAATGTTTGTTATCTTCAAAATCTCCGTAAACAGTAAACGAGTAAGGAAAGCCGTCGCACGGGAAAGGCAAAATCTTTTCAGTTTTTTCTATAATACTTTTTATTGTTGTCATATTATTTACTCCAAATTAGTTGTACAGTCGCACGTATAAATTGGGATAGTTGGCTGTTGTCGTTTGAGTCGATAGCTCCGGTTGCAACACCGAAAAGAGTGAAGAAAAAGGCGAACATGTAAAGTGCTACAAGTACAGTTAAAACGGTTCCGATAAATTGAAATACCATTTTCATAGTGGTATTTTTGTTTGTTTTTATAATCATAAGTTTTTGTATTATTTAGCACGAACTGGTGCTAAATCAGAACATCTGATTTAGCAGGTGTCAAATATCTTGGAAAATCGTACAACGCCAGTGGCGTGGTCATGATTTTTTCTAGGTCTTTTCCACCTGTTTTATAGGGTAACATAAGTTATATAAATATGCAAGCGTGTTATATTGTGGATAACTTTTGTTATACTTTTTTTGATGAAAAACAAGCTTTTTTGTTGAGGTGTTTTATGCCGTAGGCTGGACTTTTCTCCCCAAAGTCGCTACTTCGTTACAAGTCGTATATATATATACATTGGTTATTATTTTTTTTTTTTATTTAGTAAGTGGATTAAAGGGGTAATAGGGGGTAAAAAAGAGGTGATTCTAAGCTTTTTTAGTAAAAATGAAATATTTTTGACAAAAAAGAAAAGGTGTTGTTAAAAGCGATAAGGGGGAAAGCTTTACTTTTTATTAAAGTGTTGTGAAGTGGGAAGCAGTGGGAGCGGGCGGGGTGGGGTGTTCCGTTTTGCCGTAGGGAAGGCGGGGGGTTGTGATTTCCCCCTGACTATCGTTCTTAGCTTGCTACAAGCTTCCCCCTGTTTACTTTACCCTTTCACCTGATACTTACCTCATCTTACTCTTTTTCGCTTCAATCTGGGGCATTCTGTGACGTCGAAAATTTCCAGTTTTAACAACAAAACTTCGTTTTGGGGTTCTTTTCCACTTTTTAGCGTCACTTGACATTTTCCACACGTTGCTTATACTTAAGCTTGACAGATATCCAAAATATAAAAACATGTCACAAAAGAATAAAGTTAGGACGGAAGAAGAATTTGACAAAGCCGTACAAGATTTTAATATAGAGCTAGCGGGGATTCAAAAGAAATACAACATCAAGCTGGTTGGCGAGCCGTTTATACAGCAAGGCGTTATCCTTGCCAAGCCTGTGTGTATGGATATGACACGATTCAATCAAGGCAAGCAGGATATTAAGAAGATAGTTAAGAGTTAAGGAGTTGCTGGCGGGCGGAGGAAAATTGGCGGAGGGGGGGGTGCCATATAGAGCCGGGTGCAAATTCGTATAAATTTATAGGGTTCCCCTCCCCCCAAAACCACCCCCTCCCCCTTCTCATTATTGACATTCTAAAAAAAAATTTTTCTATTTTTCAAATAAGCTTTTCTTTAGAAAAGATTAGCTGATCTAAAAACCACTAAAAATATTTATGGACCAACCAACAAAACCAAAGCTAAAACCAACCTCTCCCTCTGGAGTCATGCGTAAAAAAAGAGCGCTAAAAATTTGGGAAAAAAATGGTTTTAAGAATCTCAACAAAGCGCTGACCCAAGTTGGTTATTCTGATAGCGCGGTTAGAGCTGGAAGAATTACAGCTTCTAAAACTTGGAAAGAATTGGTGGAAGAATTCCTCCCGGACGATCTTCTAGCGAAACGCCACATGGAACTGTTAAATAAGCGTGAGTATAAACTAGTTCCGCAGTATGAACAGGACCCAGATGACCATAAAAAGTCTATAAAAACCTACAAAAAAATCGATCTAGGACCAGACACTGCAGCGATTGCGAAGGGGTTAGATTTGGCGTACAAAGTGAAGGGAAGTTATAAAGAAAGTCAAGAGCCACCGGCAAAAGGAAATACTTACAATCTTTTCTTTGACCCGAAGGTGAAGGAGGCGCGAAGATTATATGAAGATACAATTAAACAACAAATAAAACATGCAAGTATTAAAAGGATTAAAGCGATTCCTTCGCAAACGGAAGGAAGTGACACCCCAACCGACGCTCCCGACAACCCCCTCAATTCTGGTGAAGGAAATCAAGGAGCGCCTGGAGATGTTGGAGAAATTGGAAGCCAAGAATAAGGAGCCTATTGGTGATGGACAGGCGGTTTTTATGGATGACATGACGGATGAAGAATTTCAGGATTATCAAACTATGGAGGTAAAAGGATGGAAAAGATTTTACGATAAAATTACAAATATAAAAGACGAGGAATTATAATAAATTACAATTCAATATGGAAAATTTACAAGCTGTAGGTACAAAGGTTTTAATTAAGCCGGACCCGGTGGAGGAAATAAAGCAAGGAAAAATTGCTTCAATTAAGGTGCGAAAAGATTCTCTTTTACGTGGGCAAATTATTAGTATTGGTGGACTCTCAAATTTTGACATGGATTGCGTCGGAAAATTTTGTTATTATGCGGCTTATGGATATGAGGAATTAAATGATTTTGTTTTTGTGGATCAAGCTGATGTTTTTGCTGTAGAAAAATAAATATGTCGAGCGTAGACCAACTAAAAGCTCGCGTAGATAGACGGTACGAGGAAAGGCAACGCATTAAAATGCGTGAGGAAAATTTTAAGGATCACATGCAGGCGATACAACAGGCGGAGGATAACTATGTAACTTCTTTTTGGTGTAAAGAATGTAAAAAAGATTTTGACGCCCAGGCTAGAAAACGCATTGGACATGCGGGGCAGTGGCAAGTGGCGTGGTATGTTGCAAAATGTTTATGTGGGACTACGTGCATTCGTAGAATTACGGATAAAAAAAGCGATCCGTATTATCGTAATTCTTTTTTGGTAAAACATTCACGTGTAAAGCAATATAATGATATGCTACACCCACACGATCCGATGTTTAAATTAGTTTATCCTAAGAGGTGGAGGGAGATGGAAGAGGCTAGAGAAAAACATCAGAAATAATATATGGAACAGGAAGAAGAAAAAGAAAAACCGTGGCTTCAACAGCCTGTAAAAAAAATTGATCAGGAGCAAGAGCCAAGTATTTTGGAGTGGATATTTGAAAACGATATTGTTTCCGAAAAAGGTGATAAATTGGACTTCTCGGACCGTCTTTTTTTGCTTGATATTTTGACTGATTGGTCGCAAGAAATTGTGATTAAAAAAGCGGCGCAAATTGGAGGTTCTGTGTCTTTTAATTTGAAGGCTTTGTATGCTGTTTTAAAATTAAAGTGGAACATAATTTATACTTTTCCAACAGACTCTGACGTGAATGAGTTCGTGACTACAAAAACCAATAAAATTTTGCAAATGAACCCGCAAGTTTTTAAAGGAATACCGACGGATAATGTGGAGCGTAAAGGTATGGGTGATCGTTTTATTTTCTTCAAAGGAACGGTGTCAAAAACTGCCGGAATTATGACCACGTCTGATTTAAATATTCACGATGAAGCAAGTCGTTCGGATCAGACTGTTTTGGAAACTATGAAGTCGCGTTATAAAGCCTCTAACTACAAAGGACGTTGGCTGTTTTCTAACCCGACTACAGAGAAGGACGCTATTGATATTGCCTGGAAAAAATCGGATCAAAAGGAGTGGACTATTGAGTGTCATCACTGTGCTTTTAAACAAATTCTTACTTTTCCTGATTCCATAAACATGGAAAAAAGAGAGTATCAATGCAAAAGTTGTGCTGGATTATTGGACAACGATGATCGTCGCAATGGGGAGTGGGTACCACAGAAGCCGGGGCGTGAAATTTCTGGTTATCACATCTCTCTTTTGATGGCGCCATGGGTTTCTGCTGACGATATTATTAAAGATTCAGAAGGTGATGCCGAATATTTTCATAACTTTATTTTAGGTGAACCTTATTCACCAGGGGATGTTAAAGTTTCGCGTTCTACAATTTTGGACAACTGGACGCCAGGGGATTTGGTGACTGGAAATTATTTTCTTGGAGTGGACGTTGGAAATATCAAGCACTTTGCTCTTGGTAGTGAGAAAGGTTTAATTAAAGTTGGGCGTTTTACAAAGTGGGCGGATCTTGATGATATGTTAAAAAAATATAAGCCAGCTTTAGTGATCGACGCCATGCCGGACAACACAATGTCAAAATATTATGTAGAAAATTATCGTAATTCTTTGATGTCTTTTTTCCAGGAAAATAAAAGTAATCCAAAAACTATTGTGTGGTGGGGAGAAGGGGATAAGTCGGGGATTGTTTACTCTAACCGTAACAGAATTATTGATCAACTGATTGACGAAATTTTACGCGCGCGTATTCTTTTTGGTTTTAGACAAGATAGTGAAATTAAACTTTATTTAAAACATTGGGAAACTTTACGTCGTACAAAGGTCACGGACAACAAAGGGATTGAGAGTTATGAATGGGATTCAACCACAGGTGAAGACCACTATGTTTTTGCTACTTTGTATTATTATCTAGCGCGTCTTGGTTCTGCTTCTGGTACTTACATTCCGGAAACTTTAAAAGGAAGTGTACAAAAAAAAGTGGAGATGAGTTCTGACATCAACGATCTCGGTGAAGTTTTGGCACAAGCAAATGGCTGGCAAGGTTTAGACGATTAGTTTTGCACTTATCCACATACTTTTCAACTTGTGCTATTGCTAAATATGTAGTAAAGAAATATACTCCGTGCATATATGTTAAATATCGCTGATCTCGACGATAAAGAATTAGCAATTTATATCGACAATAGAAGAAATTCTAGTGACACTATTTGGAATATAATTAAAACAACCTACGAAGCCAACTACAAAGCTTACACAAATAATCCTGCGTGGCTTGATTCATTGCCGAAGAAAAAAAGTAAAGTTCGCGATAACAGAATTTTCGTAAACATGGAAGCAGTGGTAAATGCAGTAATTGCAAATCTTCCAAAACCAAATATTATTCCAGGACGTGCAACTCCGCAAAGTAAAACTTTAGCGATGGCACAACAAAAATTTTTTCAAACAAAATATAATGACAGAAATGTTAAAGAGACGGTCCGTAAAGGTTTGCGTAATTTATATTTAGGACGTCTTGTAGTTTTGAAACCTTTTTGGGACACAAATTTAAATGATGTAAACGTGAGAGCTATCGATCCACGTCTTGTTCGCTTTTCACAAAAATCTACAAAAGAAGATGAATCAGATTTTGCTATCGAAGAAGTAGATGAGTTAATTTCTGGTATGGTTGAAAAATTCCCAACTAAAAAATTGGAAATTATGAAGCATTTTGGGATAGCTAATGACAAACAATTACTTTTACAAGATAGAGAAGTTACTTATCAAGAAGCTTGGTGTGATGATTATTTAGTTTGCAAATTAAATTTAATTATTTTAAGTAAAAAGAAAAATCCATATTGGGATTGGGATGGTATTCAACTTACTCCAGATGAATTTGCAATTATTAATGATGAAAAAACAACATTAGAAACTAGACGCGCAACTTTTGGTCAAGCAAAAATGCGAAAAATTTCCACTACTCCAGATGTAGATACTCCAGAGGTTGAAGGAAACGAATACGACATACAAAATTCTGCGCCAGAAACAGCTCAACAAAAATTATCTGCTTATTATTTTAACCATTTCGATAAACCTCGCAAGCCATATATTTTTGCGACAATGTTTAACCACGAAAATACTCCGATTGGTTCTACAGATTTTATTACGCAAGCAATTCCCCTTCAAGAAGATATTGATGAAACAAAAAGAAATATTACAGAGAACGCAAAAATTGTGAACGGTGTTATTAAAGTAGATTCAACGGTAATGGATCAACCGTCTGCAACTCGTTTACGTTTTGAAACTGGGGGATTAATTTATGGTAAAGGTGTGAAAGATGGTGTTACTCGCGAAACTGGAAATCCTCTTCCTGCGTTCGTGCAACAAAGTCTTGATGATTCAAGAAAAGAAATTGACGATATCATGGCGGCTTCTTCTGCTTTCCGTGGAGTACGTGAAGGGCAAGAAACTCGTGGTGGACGTTTAGCTTTGATCGACCAATCATTCTTGCGTTTGAATGAACTTGTACAAGTTGTAGATTATTTGAACGCTGAATTATTTAATTGGTGGTACCAACTTGCAAAAGTAAATTATACAGAACATCACTATGCAAAAAGTATGGGGGCTGATAATGCCGTGGAAATTATGGATATTATGCAGGATGATTTTGAAGATGGAACCGAAGTTCGTGTTGTTCCTGGTAAAACTCTTCCAGAAGATCGTGCTTTCAAATATGAACAAGCTCAAGAAGATGTTAAAGCCGGAAATATCGGAGTTCCTGATTATCTTGAAATTGCTGGTTACGATAATCCTTCACAACTTGCAAAAAATTTGGTTACGTGGGGAGCAAATAAATTTTTAGCTGCTGGTATTTCTCCAGAGGATCAAGCAAAAATTCAACCACCTGCACACCCAGAAGAAAAGCCACCAACTATCACAATAAAATATGAAGACATGCCACTCGACGCTCAAGTTCAAGCTTTGGCAAAAGCCGGAATAATTGTAAACCCTGCGATAATCACCGCTGAAAAGTTGCACCAAGTAGAAAAAGATCGTAAACTAAATGAAGCAGAAATAGAAGCAAAGAAAAAACCAGCAGTTGTACCATCATCTAAGACAACTTAGATTGATGAAATTTTAATAAAATAATGTGACCAAGCAACTCGAAAGAGGGGGCAGTCCAAAAAAGTAAAATTATGTTCATAAATGGATTTGAAGTGGTTGCGGAAGTCGGCAGTGTTGAAGAGCCAGAGGTAGTTACTACACCTGACCCAGCACCAAGCCCAGATCCGAAACCGGAGGAAACTCCAGCACGGGAGGCGCCAAAAGTGGATCCCGAACCACCGGCACCAGACGCAACAAAGATAGAGCCAGATACTTACGATCTACCTGATGGTAGAAAAGTTGATGGAAAAACTTTGATGAAAGAATGGAAAGAAAATTTCTTACCAGATTACACCAAAAAAGCGCAGGAGCTAGCAGCGCTTAAAAGGGGTGAAAAACCGGAAATTAATAAGCCTTCTGATGATGATATTCCTGATTGGAAAAAGCCAGATTATGTTCCTGAAACTTACGCAGAGTTGGCAGAAAAAATAGAGCAAGAGATTTTAGACAAAGCAAAAAAGGCACAAGAAAAACAGGAAGCAGAACAGAAAGCACTTACTGACGCAATCGAATCTGACATCGCTGAAATTAAAAAGATCGACCCTTCAATTGATGAAAACTTAATATTTGCACATGCAAATAAATTTGGATTCAGAGATTTAAAGCAAGCTCATACTAATTACAAAGCGATGAAGGAAGTAGAATTGGCTACGGAACAAAGAGTTTTGAAAAATATTCAAACTCGAAAAGAAACCAACGTTTCAGATGGTAAAACTGTTAAAGTTTCACCACCGGCAACTGACGGAATTACTTACGATCCGTACAATGTCAATCAAAGTGCTTCCGAGTATCTGCAATCATTGAAGAAAAAATAAATTAAAAACTAAATTTATATGATATTTAATGAAGCGATAACTACAACTACTCGTGAAAATATACTTCCAAAAGTATACGACACAGTAACTAAAGGTTCTCCTTTCTTGCTTACATCTTTGCAAAATGCAAAAAAATGGAAGTCTGGAACGGAATACGATGTTATCATCAAATACCAAGATTCTACTAATGGTGGAAACTCTGGTATTGCTGACAAACTTGATACTGATCGTCAAAACGTTAGAACAAAAATGTTGTTCTATCCTAAATTGGCTTCTAAGCCAGTTGTTATTGCAAATATTGAAACAACTCTTAACCAAGGTGACGAGCAAATCGTTGATCTATTGGAAACAGAATTTGATTCACAAGCGCAATCTCTTCACATGTTGATGGCTGGTAACTTACTAACTGGAAACGGTTCTGGTAATAACTGGGATTCATTCTATGAAGCGGCTGATGATGGTACAAACTTCTCTACTTACGGTACAAAGTCAAGAACAACTTATACTTCTATCAAGGGGTACTATATTGCTTCTCTTGGTGCGATCACTCTTGCAAAACTTGCAACTGGGTTTGACGCTGTAACTGTTGGTGTAGATATGCCTACTCACATCGGTACAACTAAAGCTATCTGGTCTACTTATGAATCACTAAACACTTCGACTATTAATGCAATGTACCAAACTAACGGTTATCCAAAAATGAACGCGTTTGGAATGTTGCCTTCTGCTCCGGGGTTAGGTGGTAATAATGGATTTGCAGTTTTGTTCTTCCGTGGAACGCCAGTTGTAAAAGACGAGCAAATTCCATCAGGTAGAATTCACTGGATGAACTTCAATTACTTCGGGTTCAAAGGAATTAAAATAATTGGTAAAAACATTACCACTCTTAATTTCAAGAAAACAAGTGATGGAGTACCAGAAGGTGTAGTCGGTCGTGTTCCATCAACTCTAGGATTTAACTTCCGAGAAATGATGTCACCAATCGATCAATTGGTAGATGTTGGTCACTTGATTTATTCAGGTAACTTCATCTCTGAAAACCCTGGTCTACAAGGAACTGGAGTTGGTGCAAGTTAGTTCTTGCTCTCTCCACATTATAAAGTAATGCTATTACAAATGGGTTGAGGTTAAGAGCCAAGACCTGAAATAAAATAAAAAAAATAAAAATATATGAACTCAGTTTCATTCCAAGCTGTTACAGAAACTGCTACAAATCCAGTTTTCAAAATTGGAGAAAGAGTGGTTACTCCTGACGGACGCCAATGGGTGTACGTTAAGGCTACTGCTGCCTTTTCAAAAGGGCATGTAGTAATTCCTGCTGCTACAACTTCGGTTGGAACAACAATCTCATCTTCTACTGATTCTCAAGGAAGAATTGTGTACATCACAAAAGCTTCTGCAGGGTGGACAGTTGGAGCATACAACGATTGTTGGGTACACATCGACGTTGGTACAGGTAATGGACAAGTTGCAAAAATCAAGACTAACACTACTGATACTTTGGAACTTTATCCAGATATGGCTTTGGGTACTGCATTGTCTACAAACTCTACAATGGAGATCTGGCAACAATTCAACGTTCGTAAAGCTGTTGTTACTTCTAAGAAACAAAATGCTACTGGTATTGCACAAGTTGATTTCGCTTCTGGTGATTACGGATTCGTACTTACAAGAGGACAAGGTACTGTTGTTGCTGGTGAAGCTCTTGCACTTGGTGCAGGATTCTCTACTGGGGATGACACTGCTGGTGAAGTTATCAAATGTGTTACTGCGGAAGGTCCATTTGACGCACAATGTTTGGGAACATGTTTGAACCCTAACTCTGCTGCCGATATTGCGGCTCTAGTATTCGTTTCAGTTTACTAAGCTTTGCTTTTGTCCATCACGAAAGTGGTGGGCAATGTGCAGAACTTAAAATTCTGCTCTTGGGGAAAGATGAAGCCCCGGGATAATTAAATACAAATAAAAAAATATGCATGAATCAAATTTTATAATCGTTAAAGTTACAAACATTTCCCCGAAGTATGATCCGAAGGGAATTGGTTTTGACTTCAATGGTGAACTGGGGGCGCGCTTTGATGGGCGCGACTTCTTCATACCTAAAGGGGGATCGTTAATGACTCCTAAATCCGTTGGTGATCACTTAGCAAAACATTTGGCACAAGCCATTCGCCTTGCCTATAATGATACTACTGTGGGTGAAAAAGGTGATGGAAAAAATGTTAAACCTTTGTGGAACGACGAGATCATCGCTGTTCTTATGAAAGAAATGGTTTCATCTGTAACAACAGAAGAAAGACCACAAATTAAAAGTGAAGGACAATTAATGGCAGAAAAAGTAAAAGAACTTAACCAGAGTGCAGGGACAGGTGAAGAAGGGGATGAAGCTATTCCGGTTTCAAGTGAAGGTGATGAAGTTACTTACAAAAATAAGCAACAAGTAATTGCTGAACTTGAAAAAAGAAATATAAGTTTTGACCCACGCGCAGGAAAAGCAACTCTCGAAGCTCTACTAAAATAATTATATGAACCTAGACGAAATTAAAGCAGAAAAAGATAAAGCTTTCAAAGACCTTTCTGAAATTCAAATGGCACTATCTGATGGTCGTGTTGCATTTGAAAAAATGAAAGAGGAGCAGGAAAAATACTTCGAGCTTCGTGAAAACGAGGCTGTTGAGCGTATTCGTAATGTCTTCGATACTATGAAAGAAGTGTTTACAGAAATCAACACAAATGCTGATGACTTGGCACGTTTCAAATCTGATTTAATTGAATTTTTCAATAAAGTTACGAAACTCTCAAGAGAGGCTCGTGCCGCTAGTGGAAATTTTCAGGCAATAATTTTGAATGGGAATGAAATGTTTGATAAAAAGGTTGAAGAAATCAGTTTATTAAAATTAGATTTAGTAGAAGAAAGAAAGTCAATCGCTGAAGATAGAAACGCTTTGAAAGAGGAAACTCAAAAATTAGCGGAAGAAACTAGAGCGATGATGGACAAGAGAAATTCTTTTGAACGCGCTTGGAAAGATTTAGATGATAAAGAAAAAGCTTACAACAAAAAAGTCAAAAAACTTAAAGAATAATTTATGACAAATGCAAAAATTGATGGCAACCGAGTGAAAACTTTAATCTGCGCTTCAAACGCTGATGGTACTACTCCTGTCTTAATTTATGTAGATCCGGCAACGGGACGTCTAAAATTACAACATGGTACAACCGGTTCAGATCTTGGGACTGATGAAGCCCCTAGAGATGAAAACTTTAAAACTACTTGGCTTGGAGTTTCTGCCAGTGATGGCGTGACTCCTACTCCCGTTTTTGCCGATCCTTCCACAAATGAAGTTCTAGCAAGATACACATAAATTAATAAAAATATGGCAGACGCAAAAAGAGATGGTAATTGGGTACCAACACTAATCGGTGTTTCATCCGTAGATGGAGTTACACCAACTCTGGTATACGTAGATCCTACAACCCACAGATTATATGTGGATATAACAGGAGCTTCGGGGACTGGAGATGTTGTTGGTCCGTCAAGTGCGACAGATAACGCTATTGCGCGTTTTGATAGTACAACTGGAAAACTAATCCAAAATTCTACGGTAATAATTGCTGATACAACTGGTAACATGTCTGGGTTGCAAAAACTTACAGTAGGTGTTGTTAGTGGTGCAAGCGGGTCTATAGAATTTAAAGGAACTACTTCTGGAACTGTTACGATCGTTTCTCAAGCGGCTGCCGGTACTTACACTCTTACTTTGCCGAATGCTCAAGGAGGTGCCAATACCGTTCTTCAAAATGACGGATCAGGAAATCTTTCTTGGGCTTCTGTTGCTGGAGATATGTTGTTGGGAACTATTCAAACAGTAACCGCAGCAAAAACTTTCAACGATTCAACATTAAAGCTTGCTGGTTCTTCTTCTGGTGCAGGTACTTTACTTGCTCCGGCGGCTGCTTCAACTTATGTTTGGACACTTCCGGCAGCGACTGATACTTTGGTAGGTAAAGCTACAACAGATACTCTTACAAACAAGACATTCAACTTGGGTTCTAACACTCTTACAGGTACAACAGCTCAATTCAACACTGCCCTTTCGGACGGTGATTTTGCTACGCTTGCAGGTGCAGAAACTCTTACAAATAAAACACTAACATCTCCAATTATAAGTACGATTGTTAGTGGTGGAAATAACTTAACTCTTCCAACAACAACTGATACTTTAGTTGGTAGAGCTACCACTGATACCCTTACAAATAAAACTTTGACCGCTCCTCGTTTTGCGGATCTTGGTTTTATTGCAGATTCAAACGGAAATGAATTATTAATATTCGATCTTGTTGCTTCTGCTGTAAATGAAATTACTTTAGCAAACGCGGCAACAGGAAACTATCCTAGTTTGACTGCTACTGGAGGCGATACTAACATTGCTATCGCAGTTGTTGGTAAAGGAACTGGTGCTGTTTACCTTGGACAAGCTACAAGTATTGGTGTTGTTTTGGCTGCGGATCAACCAATTCTTGATTCTTCTCTTAACGAATATATTAAATTTTCAAAAACTGCTTCGGCGGTAAATGAAATTACTGTAAAAAATGGTGCAACTGGAAACGGACCACAAATTCAATCTACAGGTGGAGACACTGATATTGATTTAAATTTGGTTCCAAAAGGTGCAGGAATTGTAAAAGGGGAACTAAAAAGATTTATGGTTCGACTTGCAGACTCTACGACAGCTCTTACAACTGGAACATCTAAAGGTGGAGATTACAGAATTGCAAATCGTGCAATCACTGTAAAAGCTGTGGGAGCTTATGTTGATACTGCGGCAACTGGTGCAACTTTGCTTACGATTGATATTAACGAAGCTGGAACAACTATCATTTCTACAAAAATTACTTTAGACGCTTCTGAAAAAACTTCAACAACAGCAGCTACTCCACCTGTAATTTCTGATTCTGCAATTGCCGCTGACGCAATTGTAACTTTTGATATTGACGCTATTGGAAACACAACCCCAGGTACAGGGTTAGTGGTGTGGATTGATTACGTTTACGCATAAAAATATATGTGGATATTCCCAAAAATATTAGCAACTATAACTAGATACCCTAGACAAAAAGTCACTACGGCTGATTTTAAATGGTCAAAAAATTCTTGGGTACATAATATTATGCGATCTTGGGAGCTTATTTTTGGGCGTAAATGTAGTAGTAAAGATCCAAAAGATACAATAAGACATGAAATGTCTTCAATGGTTTATAAAGGAAAAATGTACTACGCTTGTTACTCTTGGGAAAGTGCTTTTGCTTTAGCTGAACAATATATAAGAAGTCTGTTAAAAGTAAAAATCTGGATTCCTGTAAAAATTTATATACCAGTTTTAGCAACACCACAAGGAATTAACTTCCCTGCGGGGTATATGTTTGCTATTGCTTTGGACACTTCTGCAAACCATGACTCAACTAATTTCACCTATACTTGTACAGGTTCAAATTTAATTCTAGTTGCAGGTATTTTCACGAACTCTGGGGATGGTTATACTTTTACAGGAATTACTTATAATAGTGTTGCAATGTCCAACGGAATAGACAACAATCAGACTTTAGGCGGGGCAAACCAACATTGTTGGTTATGGTATTTAATAGCTCCTGCAACTGGAGGGAATACTATCTCTTGTCAAAGTGGATTAGGAGCAAGTGCAAATTTACAAGTTGCTTCTTATACAGGTGCAAAACAATCTGCTCAACCAGACGCAACAGCGGTGGGTCAAGCTACTTCAAATGCAACTTCTGTAACGGCAGGCACTTTAACCGTGGTAGCTGCAAATTCTTGGGTTGTAGCTTTTGTTAGAAATCGAATTGGTGCCAATGATGTTACCAATAACTCTGGAGTTACCACTACTTCAAGGAGTGGCTCTGGAGCTGGACCAATGTATTGGGACTCTAACGGAGTTGTTTCTACTGGTTCAAATACGGTTTCTTTTGCTGGAAATAACCAAACTTGGAATGTAGTTACAATGTCTATTGCTCCTGCAACTGCGGCAGCAACGTACATTCCCGCAATAATGATGAGTTAAAAATATGAACACCTATTATATGCAAGAATCAATATTAGTATACTTAGTAAAAAAATATCTTTTGGAGTTTGTTTTGGCTGCCATTTGTTTAACAATGGTCCAAAATGCTTTAGATAATATTGGTGGTGAAGCGCCATGGGTAAAAATTGCCAAAGGAGTGGTGAATGGATTATACGCTTCGTTTTTCTTTGCAGGTTTTGCGGGATTTTATTTTAATGAAATAGGAATTGTTGCTGGTATTTTAATCGGAACAGCTGTCGGATTTGTTGGTGTTAGAGATTTTACAAATTCACTTTTACAAATTTACATAGACAAGAAAAAATAATATGATAACTTTAGCCAAAAAACAATTTGTAATAGACCAAAGCGATTTTATAAGAGGAGCGTCTAGTGGAATGTATGCCAAGGATGGCGGTTTTTCTCCGGAGTCGGCTTCAATGAATTTGTCTCCTATTCCTGGTGTTTTACAACCTATGGCTGCTAGAACTTTAATTACTTCAAATTTAAATGGAGATATTATAAATTCTATACCTTGTCAAAATACATTTTATAGATACTTTTTTACAACAAATAATCGTTTGCAATACATGAACTCTGCTACAGCTTTAACTGACTCTCAAGCTTTAACGGGTACATTAAGTAGAACGCAAAGTGACATCTGCCAATTTGGATTAGGTTCTTCTGACACAGATATTTTCATAACGACTAACACAAATATTATCAAGTCTACTCCTTCTTCTGGTGTTCCTGGTGCGCAAGACGCAACTTGGTGGACGGGGACAAAAGGGAAAACTGCGATGGTAGCTGGGTATTGGCATGGAATGATTGTTTATGAAAATGCACTATGGATTGCAGACGCAAACTTTATTCATAAATGGGATGGAACTACTGCTTCATATCAAGCTTTAATACTTCCTTACAACCAAGCTATCACAGCTTTTGGTATTGATCCGGGAACAGGAAAAATGTTGATAGGTGTTTCAGAAGGACAAAACGCTCAAGGGTCTGCACCAATGGTTTATAAAATTCTTGTGTGGGACGGTACTTCAAATAAACCACTTCGTTCAATTCCTGTAGACGGAATGGTTACATCTTTCACAAATCTTGGGGGAACTGTTTATGTTGGTTACGGAACGCGTTTTGGATATTGGAATGGAGGGGGGATAACTTTCCTTCGTAAATTAAATATTAATTGGGATAACGATTTTCTTATTTGGAAAAATAAAATTACAATTATTAACGATAAAATTTATATCTTGGAAGGTGTAAAAGTTTTGGTGTATGGAGAAATAACTCCAGGTAAACAAAAACAATTTTATTATCTCTTTGATTGTGCCAACCCTGTTTCTGGATTTACAATTGATACTACTTATATAAACCACATCATGAATTTAGGAGGTTCTAACAATGGGGGTAATTCAGAATATTTGGGAGCGCAATGGACTGGTGGTAGTAGTGCGGTGTTATCTAAAATAGATTTAATGAGTAGTTCCACTTCTGTGGGGAACATGTATTATGTAAGTAATTATTATGAGTTTCAAAGACCTATAACAATCAAAGAGATTTATTTTGAGTTGGTAGGTTCTGTAAATGCTGCCGCCGTTCCTTTTAATTTTTACCTTGCTAATGCTGGATCTACTTCAGCACTTAACGCTAATACTGCTGTAACAAATGATAAATCTACATCTCAAAGTGTTCTTCGTTTGCCTATGGCAAATGGATTACAAGTTTACGGAACTAGATTTATTTTGAACCAAAACACTCAATACACTTCAACTGTTTGGGGAATTAAAAGAATAATCGTCTACTACGATGACGAGTAGAAATAATATATGAAAGAATTAGAACAAAAATTAGAAGAAGCTCTTAGTAGAATCACCCAATTAGAGCAAGACAAGAAATTATCTTTTGTACAAGATACAAATCTTTTTATTGATATACAAAATATCATAAACTTTATTCAAGTAGTAAGCGCGGCACCAACTGCGACTCCCAGAAATTTTTGGGAACAGGTAAAACTGTATATTAATGGATCAACCTATCGTTTGTACATTTACGATAACACAAATAACGCGTGGAGGTATGCTACACTCACCTAAAAAGCATACATAAAAAAATATTATGAGAACATATACATCAACATTAACAACGTTAAGAAGAATGGCAAAAATTGGAACGGCAGACACAACCTCTGACGCGATTTTAATGGAATTTTTCAATGACAGTGCGCGTGCAATCTACAACATTCGTGGAGGTAAATGGGCTTTTCTCGCTATTCAAAAAAACATAACAACAGTTGCTTCACAACGCGCTTATTCTATCCCAAATAGTATAAGAAAAATCACTAGTTTTTATGTTACTGTTGGTACTCAAATTTATTTTCCTGATCCTATTTTCAATATGGATGAGTACACAAAAATGCTTCAAGCAAACCTTGGTGAGAGTGATGAACCATCAAGTTATTTTAGGTTGAATAATAAAATTAATCTTGTTCCTGTACCAGCAAGTTCCTCAAATATTGGAACACTTACAGGTTTTAGAGAGACTAGAAATATAAGTATTGCAGACTATACAACAGGTGGTGTATTGACTGCGACTCCTGGATCAACTGCGATAGTTGGAACAGGAACAACTTGGGTAGCTTCGATGGCTGGGAGGTTTATACAAATTGCCAATTCAGATACTGCCAACAAAGGTGATGGTTACTGGTATGAAATAGAATCAGTCACAAATGCAACAAATCTAGTTTTAGTTGCTCCATATGAAGGAACGGCAATTGCAACCGGGAATGCTACTTATATTATTGGTGATGTCACATTCATACCAGAAGCTTATGATATGGCTCCAATATATAGAACCATGGCTCTGTGGTCACAATTCCAAGATCCTGTTCACCCACAAGCTGCAAATATTTGGTGGAGATTATACGATGGCGGACAAGAAGCTGGGTTAAGTAAGGTCGTAGGTGGAATGGTCGGTCAAATGTTGGAAAATGAAGGAGAATTAATTGATTCCCCTTATATTTCTCCAAATGGAAATGGTCGAATAATTAATCCAAACAATCCACAACAGGACGCGGACGCCAGCAGTTTTACATAAAATATAATATACTAAAAATAAATATATGACTACAATAAATCCATCGGCAACAAATCCAGAGAAAGCAAAATTTATTTCTTCTCTAGCTTCAAATCAACCTGTAAATTATAATATGGGAAGTTTTAATGTTGGAAATGGAACGTTAAATCCTGGCACAAATCCAACTCCTACTACTGGACCCACTCCTACCGATACTACAGGGAATCCTACTCCTACAGATCCAAATGCAACTCCGGTTGTCCAATCCCCAACGGATATTGCTTTTGAAAATTATCTTAAAGCTCTTACTCCATCTACTGAAGAAACTCAAGCTAAACAATATGTTGATCGTCTTGTGGCGGACAGTAAATTAGCAAACGAACGTGCTTTAAATTCTGGTGAAACTATGGGATTTGCTTCTGGTGAAGCACAAAGAGTTAATCGAAATAATAATCTTACAATCGACGCTGCAAAATCTGCGTATGATACTACAAAATCTTTCCGTGAATCTCGTGCTAATGTTGAAAAGTTGAGATATGAATACAATAATTCTAAAGCAACTAAAGCTGAAAAAGATAACGCTCCATTTAATTTATCCGAAGGTCAATCACGCTACACTTACGATCCTGAAACTAAACAATATAAAATAGTTGCTGCTAAAGCAAAAACTTACGCACCGAAAAGTGTGTCACAACCAAAAGCTGTGACGGCTGCACAAAAATTAAAAGATGATATTAATTCTGCTGTTGAAGAACAAAAGCAAATCGTTGCTACAGGTTATGGTAAAGGTCCACGTGCAGGAGTAGATCCGGCACAGTACAAAATTTTATTAGAAGATTTCCAACGTGAGCATGGAAGCAAAGGTGTTGCAGAATTTATAAAAGCTCTCTCTAATTCTGGTCTTAAAGTGGACGTAGTTGGGGACAGTGTTGGATATAATTAAAATAAAAATATGGCAATAACAAGTTTCTTAAACAAACCAACGGGTGAAAAAGCAAAAACAGAGTTAGCGCCAGAAACAAAATCTGGGATAACAAGTTTTGCACAAACATCTCAACCTTCAAAAGTTGTGGCTGTTCCGGCTGAAAAGAAAGTTGTTATTCCTGAAACAAAAGTCCCTTTGGTTCTTCCTACTACTGGTAAAATACCAGGACTTAGTGATGGGTCTGAAAAATTACTTTTACCTACACCTGATACAACTATTCCTGGAATGGTAAAAGGTATTCCGGAAGCACCTGTAAAACCTTTTTTTGATGAAAGTCTAAAAAATATTGAAGATAATGTTACATATAAAAATAATACTCCTTTTCCTGATAGTGTAGATAAAAGAGTTCGTGACATTGGAGCTGGGTTTGCTGGGCAAATGTTACAACTACCAAAAGGAATTAAAAATATTGGGAATGTGATTGCAGGATCTCCTTTAACTTCTGGTGATTGGACGGATCGTTTAGCTGCCACAGGACAAAAATATAGTGAAGTGACAGACAAAGTTTTATACGGTGATCAACCAAAACCTTTTTCTGCAAAACTTGCTTCTGGCGCAGGAAATATGGCTTCTTTTTTCGTACCTGGAACTGGTGTTGGAAAATTAGGAATGGCAGGAGAATATCTCTTAGCAAATTCTGTTCGCTTTGCAAAATATGCTCCAGCAGTTGCAGCACTTTTAGGACAAGGAACGATGGCTACTTTAGAGTCATCCCAAGAAGCTGGACAAATTTATGATGACGTACTTCAAAAAACAAATGATCCGGTAAAAGCCCAAGAAGAAACGGAAAAAGGATTTTTAGGAAATATTATTTTAGCAGCAATTACCAACAAATTTTCTGGGTATTTTGAAGCATTGGAACCAGGTGTAAAAAATGTTTTAAAAAGAGTTGTTGGAGCTTTTGTGAGTGAAGGTGGACAAGAATCAGGACAACAAATAATTCAGAACATTGCAAGCGGTGCCTCAAATATTTTTGATGGTGTTGCTGAATCCGGAATCATCGGTGGTATTTTAGGATCTGGCGCAACCGTAGGAAGTGCCAATGTTTTTAATGCTGACGGTACAGTTAATAAAGAAAAAGTTATTGAAGTTTTGAATCAAACTCAAGCAGAACCTATAGATTTAACAACTCCAACAAGTGATGTCGCACCCTCCGAAAATCAAAGCGGAGTAGAGCAACCGGCACCAGAATTTACAAATGAAGAAATTCAACAGTTTATTGATCAAAATAAGCAGGATGAAAATAATAATTTTACTGCCAGTGAAGAAGGACAAATTACTGCTGACATTGCTGATCAACTAAAAGGAATTACGGATACTTATAACCAATTTACAGAAGAACAAAAAAATAGTTCTCTTGGTAAAGATGTTGAAGCTATTGTAAACGATCTTCAAAAGCAGCTTGATGAAGTTCAAACCCAATACGTTCAAAAACGTCATCCTGAAATTGTAGAAAAAGTAAAGAAACAAAAAGAAGCAAAGAGAATTGTAACCGAAGAAATTAAAGGGGAGAAAATTGAAATTGATGGTGAAAAATTTAATCGTCCTGACGCTGTAGTTACTAAAACTCAAGTCAAGAAACTGCTTAAAGATTTAGACACTGAAACAATTCAGATGGAAGTGGTTGATAGGGGTGGCAAAAAAGCCTTGTATTATAAGGACGCTGGAAGAAACCTGGAGTTCAACCTTTTAACATCTGCACTTGGATTGGTTAACAATGACAATCTAAAAGTAGGGGACAAAGTTTCTGTTAGTGAAGATGATTTGCAAACGAAAGGAGCTTCTAGTAAGACAGCTTTTCGTGCTGTAAATGAAGAAGGCAAAGTTCTGGCTTCTAAACCTGAAAGCAAGAAGAAGACAGAAGAAAACACAAGTGAGAAGAAAATACCTCGTGGTCCAGTACAAATAGATAAATTTGAGAAACGTGATACTACAGGAATTGCTAAACCAGAAGATTTTAAAATCTATAAAAAAACTGCGGAACTTATTAAAAAATATGCAACGCGTGTGGCAGAAGGAAATGTACAACGTGGTGCGCTTGGAACTTTCAATCCAAATAATTTAACTATCCGTACAAAGGGGTTGAATAGTTTTGCTGTTGCAGTGCATGAGATCACCCACAGTTTAGATATGCTTAATTTTGTGACTAAAGGTACAATGAATGTGACAGGATATTCTGTTACAGGAAATCCTATTTATGATAAAAATACTGCTGAATATAGAAAAGCTTTGAACCAAGTTTACATGGAGAATTACGGAACTGCTACAGCCAGCGAAAAACTAGGTACTAGGATGAAAGAAGGTTACGCTATGCTTTTGGAACGCTACACCGAAGCCCCAAAATACACAGAGGAACGTTATCCTTTTGCGGTGAAAGAATTTTTACAACCAGGAGGGAAATATTATCGCCCTGTTGTTGGTGAAATCCTTAAAGATCTAAAACAAATCACGGGAGAGTATCAAACACTTTCGGCTAGTGAAAAGATTTTGGCACGTGTGACACATGACAATAACATTACTGGTAAAGAGTCATTTCTGAATACAGAGGAAATGGTTAGGACTCAAGTTGCTGATGAAGTTTATCCAATACAAAAATTTGCAAGAATTGCGGGGGTTGAAGGAAGTCAACAAGACCCTTCTTTATTTATTCGTCATTATAGTAGAACCGGATCTTACTTCGCCAACAATGTTGAAGGTGAAAATGGGTATTGGTCTTATAAGAATGGAGAGTTCCAAAAAAAGTTTGATGAAAATTGGGGGTCTTTGTTAAAAACACTTGAAGAAAAAAACTTACGAAAAGAATTTGACGCTTTTTTGGTGGCACGTCGTGTGCATTTTGATTACAAAAACTTGAATGAACTTACGGAAAATATAAAGAAGTTGGAAGATATTCAGAAAAGAATAGAAGCTGAAATTGATTACGGTGGGATGGATAAAATGGAAGGTACAAGTATTTTGCTTGATGTAAAAGAAAAACTTCAAACAGCACGTGAAGAACGTGATAATTTGAAGAAAGTTTTGTACGCAGATCAGATGGCAGAGAATGTTGCTGCCGAAGCTTACACAGAACAGAAAGACAAGTTTGTGGAGGAAGAACAACTGTTCGACAAACTTACAAAGGCTGACCTTGACCTCATGGTTTCCGAGGATGTAGGGCTAATAACTCAAGACGAATATGAGAGATTGTCAAGTCAAGAAGGTTATGCTTCATTTAAACGTGAATTTTACAACGAAATTGTTGGTGACGAAAATTCACCAGGGAAAGGATCTAAAAATGGAAAAGCTTCTTCACTAAAACAAAGACATGGGTCAAGTAGAACAATCATTTCTCCTTTACTTTCTGGTATAAAAAATCACTCGGAGATACTTCAAAAGAGTATGAAGCAAGTTGTCTACAATAAAATGGCAGCTTTGGCAAAAACTGGGAATGTAGATAATTTTATGGAGGTAGTTCCGCTTACTAAAAGTGTTGATGAAAAAACCGGGATGATTACTTACCCTCAAGATAACAAATCGGATATTATAATGGGGCGTGTAAATGGTAGACGCGTACCGGTTCAAACTGACGCTTTCATAAAAAACACACTAGACAATCTGGTGGATTTTCAATCTATCGGTAATGTGGAAAAAGTTTTTCAAGGATTCAACAGAATGTTTTCAAAGGGGACAACTTCATCATTCCCTCCTTTTGCTGTGACAAACATGGTCCTGGATCAATTTACTGCCTGGTCCAATACAAAACATAACTACAAACCTTTCATCACACCAGCAAAAATGTTGTTGAATAAAATGATGGACAAAAAAGGGGAAGACGCAAAATACTTCAAAGAATATCTTGTTCTTGTTGGTGATCGTTTGGCTATCGGTAAAGCTCAAGAAATGTCTGCCAACGAAATGGCTGAATATATTGCTGGTGAAAGAAACGGTGTTTTGAAAGTGCTTGATAAAATAAATAAAGGACTAGATTTTTTGGCAGCACCAGCACAATTTACAGAAAGTCTTACTAGAGGTTCTGAATATGTAAATGCTAGAAAGGCTGGAAAATCTCAAGTGGAAGCGATGGAACAGGCTGCGGATCTTACTGGTTCATTTGCTCGTATCGGTAAACTTGGAGGGAAAATTAAAAACGTTGGGATGGGTAAAACTTTAGTAAAATCTGTTCCGTACTTTAACGCTGGAATACAAATAACTGATAAGTTATATAGACAATTAAAAACAAAAGATGGTGCCAAAAAACTAGCTTTAGTTACTGGAGTAATTACGGCAGCGAATGTTGCTTCGATGGCTTTACTTATTGCTAATGGTACTGATGACCAAAAAGAAATATTTAAGGATTTAAGTGGTTCAGATTTATCAAAATATCTTTTCCTTCCTTCCCCTGATGGTGAAACTTTAATTAAAGTTAGACTTCCTGATTTCTTTTTAATGCCAAGTGCGGTAATTAATATGATGATAGCACAACAATACTTAGATGTTAAATATACTGTAAATGATTTCGTGGACGCTATGACAGCTTTCATTCCTACTCCACTTAATATCACAAAACCAAAAGAAGCTTTGATGGGGACAATACCAGAAGCAATCAAACCAGCTTTGAAAGTAATGACAAACACAGAAGATTTCCCACGCATTCATCCACTAGAGGGACAAGGGCAACAACAAAAACCAAGTGAAGACAGATTCACTCCCTCTACCTCTGCGCTCTCTAAATATCTCGGTGGATTTACAGGAAGAGAAATAGGATTATCCCCGATACAGCTAGACACTTTGATTACTGGTTATTTTGGTAGAGTTTCTGGCTATGCTACAGGAAAGCCAGGTGTTTATAATGCTTCAAGTACATTTACTCAAAAACAATATTTTGAAGGTGGGCGTCGCATGCAACAATATTACACTACCAAAAAAGCTGTAGATGAAGATTATACTGCCAATAAAATATCCGATAAAAAGAAAAAAGATTTGCCTCTTACAGATGAAGAAAAAAGAATTGACACTGTACACAAAATTGTTCACGGGTACACACCAAACGACGTTCCTGGGGTAAAAGAAGAAAGGGTGAAAGGGGTAGAGGATTTGCTTGACGATTACAAGGAGGCTCAAACTAAAGGGGATAAGCTTAAAATGACAATACTTATAAAGAAAATCAACGATCGTATGCAGGAAGTTAATAAATTTGAATATGAATAAACTAAAATATTCCCTTTTATTGTGGATTGCTATTTACGGATTTGGTATATACTTGACTTATGGAACGCCCTATTGGACTGACCCTGATCCTGATACTCATCTTTATTGTCCAAGATGTTAAATATATGCAAAATGAAAAATTAAATTATATTCAAAGATTGTTTGCTTCAAAACCAGTCACAGCGGTACCAACCCCGGCTCCTGCTATTTTGCCACAACAATCTATTCCGGGGATTAAACCTGATCCTTCTCGTTCTTTATATATGGACACTAGATTGAAGGAAGGGAACCAGTTTATACAACCAAAACCAGCTCAATTTACTATCTACAACCCGGACCCTAGACAAACTGATTCACGACCTCGTGAAATGGCTTCTGGGAAGGAAATTTATGATGGGGCGGCAGCTTCTGGCAACCGTAACATTCCTCTTGGTACACAAATATTTGTACCAGAATTAAATAAATATTTAACCGTGGAAGATAGAATGAATAAAAGATACCACCAGCCAGGAAAGCAAGATTACTTTGACATCGCCACAACTACTGCGGATGAAAAAACTAAATTCAAAGCTAAACAATTTGGACGACAAAATTTGTCGTTTGTTCCTATAAATGCTACGCCAACAGTAAGTCAGATATATCAGACTCAATAGATAGGGTATATCTAAAAAATATGAAACAAGAAAATTATCTCATTCATGGAGCTGACGTGTCGGAAACTGATAGTCGCACCGTAAAGGAGCAGATTACTCTTCTCGATAAAGTTTCGGCATTATTCACTTTCCCGAAAGAAGGAGGAAGGAAAATAAAACCTGAATGTATTCTGGACCAAAATTATGTAGGAATTTGTACAGCTATTTCCAATGTGCAAGGTGTTTATGATCGCACAGGAATGCTTTATAGTGATGACTTCCAATACGGACTTCAGAAAAAATACTTTGATGGAGCTTGGTATGAAGGATCAAGTGTTTTTAATTCAATGCGTGCAAGTATGAAATACGGATATTTACGAAAAGAAATATTTGATACCTATTTCAAACGTGACCCAAATGAAAATTACACCTCCTATGCAACAAGACTCCAAACCGTTTTCGCAAATGAACAATTGATAGCAAAACTTCTTACTCAATGTGAATTTCCTTTATTGGGGTATAAACAAATAACAGATCTCTCCTTAACTTCACTGGCTACAGCAATTAGCGACGTGGATAATATTGTTATAGTACGTGCAACTTGCGGGAAAAGTTGGTTTTACAAAACTATTGCAGGAATTATGTATAACTGCTGGAACGGTGAAAGCATCGAACCGATTGAAGAACCTGTTGGTAGCCCAACATTTCCAATCACAGGACACGCTTTCACCTTCCCAATGTTTACAAAAATGGGGTTACTTTTAGCAAATACTTGGTCAAAACTTTGGTGTGGTGATGGGCATGCTTACATAGATTATTTCCCAACAGAAGCATATAAAATGTACTTCAAAAATTGGGATGATCAATGGAAACTTCCGGTAAAAAAATCAGAATTTAAACACGCATATTTAGCGACTCTTACTTTAAGTACAAAGTACAGTTATGAAGTAGAAATGTTGCAGTATGCTTTAATTTTTGAAGATTGCATGGATTGGATTCCACCAGAACAAAGAGGCTACTTTGGTTTGAAAACTTTGAGTGCTGTCCGCAAGTTCCAGTCCAAGTATTCCATACCTGCGACTGGATTTGTTGGGAAATTAACAATAGCAAAATTAAATCAATTATATAATAAATAAAATATATGGATGGATCAACAATAACGGCTGGGGCATTAACAATGGGAGGAATGCAAATTATAAAACAATTTGATATCGACACAAGA
>ERZ869925.225-NODE-225-length-40555-cov-17.856938_pt1 | contig 40555 bp, 44 predicted proteins | sample MGYA00579311_ERZ869925 | MGnify/ENA primary metagenome ERZ869925 (study PRJEB32216, sample SAMN09231817) | wastewater metagenome | place: USA: Maryland | collected 2016-07-30 | study: EMG produced TPA metagenomics assembly of the PRJNA472060 data set (Reclaimed...
TGAAAGATTTTAACAATAGATATATACTATACACATGGCAAAGAAAACTATTACTCAACCTCCTCTCGTCGAAGATGCACGAGTTATAAAAACAAATAAAGGCGGACTTGAGATTGGAGACTCAGGAACACCCATTTACTCGGGTATTATTTCTGATGACTATAATCCTCTTTTTAGAGGCCAACGTGCTATAGAAATATTTGATGAAATGCGGAAGTCCGATGGTACTATCGCTTCAATAGTCCAAGCTGTAATGCTACCGATTCTAAGAGCTAAGTGGCATATTCAACCGGGCGATGATAGTCTTGATGCAGAGATACACAAGGAGTTTATTGAAAAGGCTTTTTTCGAACTACCAACAACTACATGGTCTGATACTTTGCGACAAGCTCTTTTGTCAATGCCTCTCGGAGTTAATGTCTTTGAAAAAGTGTTTGGTATAAGAAATATTGACGGCAAGGATTACATTATTTGGGAAAAACTTGCTCCACGATCACCTCGCACTATTCAGGCATGGCAGACTGAAACAGGTGAGCCGGGAATACAACAGAGAAAGACATCTGGTGGAGTGGTGTCTATTCCTATGGACAAACTTTTGATATTTACTCACCAAAAAGAGGGAGACAACTTTGAGGGTTTTTCTATTCTACGACCTGCATACAAGCATTGGCATATAAAAAACACTTTGTATAAGATTGATGCAATTGCAGCGGAGCGACAAGGACTGGGTGTGCCTTTTGCAAAACTTCCTGAGGGATACAGTGAGTCTGATCGTGCCAAAGCAGAGGCTATTCTCAAAAATATGAGAGCTAACGATCAAGCCTTTCTTATCGTTCCAAAAGGCTACGAGATAGGTTTCCTCGATATGTTTGCACGTACTACACGTGATCTATCACCTTCGATTTCTCATCATAACCGTGAAATTACAAAGAGTGTGCTTGCGCAGTTCCTTGAGCTTGGTAGTGATTCAGCTGGTTCTTTTGCATTGTCAAAGGATCAGACAAGTCTATTTCTACAATCACTCGAAACTGTGGCTGACAGTATTTGCGATATATTCAATCGATACGCAATAAAGCAACTTGTTGATTTTAACTTTCAAGGAGTAAAAGAGTACCCTCGTCTTTGCTATGCTGGACTCACACGAGTTGATGTAAAAAACATTGCTGACACATACAAGACTCTTATCGATGCCAAAGGTATCAACAATGATGCTGCTGATGAGCAGTACCTTAGAAATTTACTTGGCTTGCCTGAACGCACATCTGATGCAGAAGAGATGGATCAAGAGGATTCTACCCATAGCATGGACCATGCCGATGAAGTTGATGATGCAATCGAAGAGGTTGGGCTATCTGAATTCAAATCAGACATAAAAAAAAAGTCTTTTCCAAAAAGAAAGGAGATAAAAGACTCAATCCAGTCGAAAATAAAGGACAAAAGTCTTAGTGATAAAATTGCTTTTCTTAAAAAGAATATATCGTCTGTCCACCATGTAAGAGGTCACCTAAAGGACAAAAAAGACATGCAGTCGTTTTTTTCTGATGTAAACACAGAGCTTCATGTTGAACTATCTTTGCTAAAAAAATTATCGCTTGCTGATGCAGAACCATTTCGAAGTTTTAGAGCTTTAACAAGTGCTGAAAAGAGAGTTGATTTCTCAAGCATTGAACAAAACATGGATCGTATTGAGGATAGCTTTGACGAAAAGACTCGTGAGTTACTTGATGCAGAGAAAGAAAAGTTTATGAAGAAATTATCTAAAGCGGTAGCAAATGAGGATACTCAGGCAATCAAGGATGCAACAATAGCTGCACAAGCTGCGTACGCAAAAATCATTAAGGAGTCTATGAAGGAGTCATACGAGTACGGTAAAAATAAAGCTGCTAAAGAGCTTGGTGTTGACGTACCATCTAACGCGCGCGAGGCGCTTGCACGTATAGATATACAGGCGGATGCAATTGCTGAATCACACATTGCACAAATTACTACAGGTGCAAAAACTGCTGCTGTTGAGGCTTTGTCTAAAGGAGAGAGTGCGATTGCTGCCCTTGCAGCTGCTGATGCGGTTGCGGATAGTATCATCGATGATGTTGTGTATGATACGGCTAGAATAGCTATGCCAGCACTTATAAATACGGGCCGTTCAAACGTGTTTGAAAGCAACAGCGATAAGATATATGCACTGCAACGATCAGAGTTGCTTGATTACTCTACATGCCCTTATTGTTTGTCTGTCGATGGACGTATTGTCGAGAAAAGTGATCCATTTGCAAAAAACACTATATTCCACACCAATTGCCGAGGTATCTGGGTTGCAATCCTTATTGATGAAGAAGAGTTACCTCGAATCGATGGAATACCGAAGAGCATAAAGGACAGATTTGGCGACGTGGTAAATGATCTCATTCAGCCAAGAGTTCCACAAACAAAGAAAGATTCTGCTGCAAGAAAGGAGGCAGAGCGAAGAGCTAAAAGACAAGCAAATCAGTAGAAAATTATCCACACAGTAGCGCCCATTTTGTTATTACAATATAATTAAAGCATGACATCGAAAACACAAGAAAGGAATAACCGGATTGGGTTTCCGATCAGTCTTGCTGAGAATGCTAGTCTGAAGAGTTTTAGTGATGCAAAAGAAATACACATTGTGCCTACTGGAAAGTGGACACACTGGTCAGGTAGTGAATTTGAAATAACCCCTGATACGGTTAAGGGAATCATTCAGGCATTTCGTGATGGTGTCCGCAAGGATATACCTATCACAGCCGGGCACGATAACGGCATGTCTGGTGGTGAATTACCCGCTGTGGGGTGGTTTAAGGACTTGATTGACCGTGGAGTTAAGGGTCTTTATGGAATTGTTGAATGGACCGAGGAAGGGAAAAAGTTGCTCACTGATCGTTCGTTTAAGTACTTTTCTGCTGAACTTGCTTTCGATTATAACGACCTTGAAACAGGCGATAAAAGAGATGCTGTTCTTGTTGGGGGCGCGCTTACAAACAAACCTTTTTTTAAGCAACTTGATCTTGATCCTGTAGCTGCATTCAATGATTCAGATAAAGGAAACTTTGTCACCGCCTTTGAAGTACCTCAAATTATTAACCAGTTTAACGATAACACTATGGATCTAAAAACCATTGTCGCAAAGAAAGTAGAAGAATTAACACCAGAAGAAAAGGCATTCGTTGTTGAGCACAAGGCAGAGCTATCAGTCGATGAAGCTAAGGCTTTTGAGAATATCATCGCTCCTGCTCCAGTAGCACCTGTTGCACCAACTGCTGAAACACCTGCTCCTGAAGCTCCAAAGGCACCAGAAGCCCCAGTTGCTCCAGTGGCTCCAGTAGCACCAATCAACGCATCTGAAAGCGTAACTGTAAACGCTCTCGAGTTCTCAGCTATCAAAGCTCAGGCTGATGAGGCTGTAAAACTACGCGAGAAGCTCGATGAGGTAACTCTTGGAACTAAGGTTGATGCCCTTACTCTAAGCGCAACTAACAAAACAGGTATCTTTGCTCCGGCACAGAAGTCTGCTGTTACTGCATTTATGAAGACTCTATCTGAATCTCAGCGTGATCAATTCAAGAATATTGTCACCGCTATTCCAAAAGTAAATTTTGGTGAGATCGGAGATCAGGGAGACGTTGTATTGTCTAACGCAAAGGATATTGCTGCTAAGGTAAAATCACTTGCAGAGACAAAGGTCGCTGAAGCTAAAAAGTCGAACAAGAAACTCAATTACACATCTGCTGTTTCACAAGTTCTTGCTGAAAATCCTGAACTCTCAAAACAGTACAATGAGTCTCTTGAGGAGTCAGTAAAGTAGGTACAAATTATCAATAATTTAAATCACAAATATGACACGATTTTATAAGGGAGAAATGGCAAGTCGAGAAGCAGGAGAAGCAATGACAGACAAGCTAAATTACATTGTTCAGCTTGATGCAACAGGAAAGATTGAAGTTGGAGAAGGACAAACTGACCTTCTTGTTGGTGTATTGCAAAACACACCCGCAGCTGGCGAGATGGCTTCATATCAGTTTACTGGTATTGCAAAGGTAAAGGCAGGAGGAACCATCGCAATTGGAGCATACGTTTCAAGCGATGCTAACGGTAAAGCAGTTGCGACAACTACAAACGGACATGTTGTTATTGGACGATACGTTGGAACAGCAGCGGCTGCGGATGGTGATATTATCGAAGTACAACTCGGTATTCACAAGGCTTGGTTTGCTTAGTCTTTAACAGCATTTTACAAACTTAATCATTATAATTTATGGCAACAAATAGATATCAAGGCGTTGATCCGATACTCAGTGACGTAGCTCTCGCATATGAAAATGATGCGTACATTGCTGAACTCATTTTCCCTTCATACAAAGTAGAAAAGCAGTCAGCTAAACACTTTGTGTACGATCAGGGACGTTTCAAGGTTGAAGAAAACCGACGAGGTCAGGGTGCTCCATCTGCTGAAGTAACACTTACTTTCACAACAAGTACTTCATACTTTGCAGAAGATCACGCTCTCAAGCAGTTTGTTTCTGACGAAGATGCAGATAATGCAACTCTTGCTGCAAATCCTTTCAATGATGCAACTGAAAACGTTACAGAATTGCACTGGGTTGCTCGAGAAAACGAGCTTGCAACAATGCTTGCTGACACCGCTCAGTTGACACAGAACATAACTCTATCTGGAACATCACAGTGGAGTGACTACACAAACTCTGATCCTGTTGGAGTTGTTCGAACAGGTATGCAGACAGTACACGCTGCTATTCACAAAAATCCAAACACATTGATTCTTGGAAAGCAGGTATACGACAAGTTGGTTGATCATCCTCAGTTCCTAGAACGAGTGAAGTACTCACAGCTTGGTGTTATGACTCCAGAATTGCTTGCTCGAATCTTCGGAGTTGACCGAGTTCTTATCGGAGGTGCCGCAAAGACAACCTCTGTCGAAGGACAGACTGAGACTACAGGTTACATCTGGGGCAAGCATGCGATTCTTGCTTACATCGCTCCAGTAGTTCGACCAAAGATTTTGACTCTTGGACTCACATACACATGGAAGACTATGCAAGTAGAACGACTCCGTGGTACTGATGAAGAGGATCGAAAGGGTACATACGTTCGTGTAGGTAATCACTACTACGATCAGAAAATTGTTTCTGCATCATGTGGATACCTCATCAAGAACGCAGTAGCTTAAATTATCCATGCACTAACCCGGCTATGCTGGGTTTTGTGCCTAATTAACAACTCAAATGGCTGAACTATTCAAAAAAGAAATACCTGTAGTTGCACCACAGTACCGAGTTTCAAGAAATGCAACTACCCCTGAAGTCTACGCTGGTGTCGGTGTATCACTCATTGCATCTGCAGTGTTTGACCCTTCAGCAGTTACAGGTGACAGGACAATAGCCGCTCACGGTCTTGGAGTATATATTCCAAACAAGGCTATTATCACTCGAGCTTGGTACGATGTTGTAACAACATTTACCTCTGCTACTGATGCAGCAACGATCGCTCTAAACGTGCAGTCAGCAAATGATATCGTATCCGCTATTGCAATCAGCGATGCTACAAACGTATGGGATGCAGGAATCAGAGGAACAAAAATTGGTTTCCCTAACTTTGGGGCTGACGCAGCTCACGACTCACAGGTAGAGGTTGCAGCACTTTTTGCTGGATCTTATGTGAAGATGACTGCTGAACGAGAATTGACTGCAACCGTTGCTGGCGAAGCTCTCACTGCAGGAAAACTCGTATTGTTCGTGGAGTACATTATCAGTGCATAATATAAAAACTATGTTTATAGCTAAAAGCAATATCAATCATGATGGCATTATTTATCCAAAAGGTGCGGATGTCGGCAAAATACCTCAAGAGAGTCTTAATATTCTTATTAAAGATGGTATTGTAGAATTGGTCGGCAATGTAAAACCTGTTGTACCAGATCCTAAATCTGACCAGAAGCCTGATTCAAAAGATATTAAAACAAGTTCATCTGTGAATGCCCCTAAGCTATAAGCAAGTAAAACCAACATGAAAAAATTAAACAAAATGTTGGGGATATCGGCCAGTATAATGACCATTGCACTTGTGTATGCCTTTGGTGTACAAATTGCAAAAGCTCAACCTACATACATTGGCCTAACTGTTCAGACAGCTACGGCAACAACTTCGGTTAGATATTTGACACCCGGAACAGGAACAACAACTTTGACATATGATGCGTATGTACCTACAACAAATTCGTACACACCTGCATTTGCAACGTTGTTGATTCAGTTTGCTGGATCATCTACCGCATCAACACTTGGAATAAACATTGAGTATTCACAAGACGGCATTGACTGGTACAAGAGTTCAACTCTTTCACCTTTCAGCCCGGGTACAACCACAAATGCTGTAAACCTTGGTGCTACGAATTCGTACACTTGGACATTTGCATCATCTACCGTTGGCGGTACTGGAGTAACAGCGGCTACTGGTGCAACATCGACACGTGCAATAATGCTTTCAACTCCATTACGATACGTACGATCTGTTGTATCAATCACTGGTGCCGGAGGTGCTGTTTGGCAGCAAATTGTCCCTACAAAAGAGCTTAGATATTAAGTTGTGTCTTTACTCAGTCCCTTCAAGGGATTGGGATAAGTACATAAAATTATATGACCTTAGACCCAGTAAAAAATTTTGCAAAGGTAACACTAACCACTGGATATGACGGTGATGATGTGAGCATTTCTCTGGTATCTGGGGAAGGCTCTTTGTTGCCAAATCCTGCATCTGATGGAGCTTTCAATCTTGTCTGGTATAACGATACTGATTTTCCCGATCCGACCGATGATCCAAATAGAGAAATTGTACGTTGCACTGCTCGTTCTGGTGACACATTGACCATCACACGCGCGCAGGAGGGAACGTCTGCATCGACAAAGAATGCAAGTGGCAAGACATATAAAATGCTTTTATCAATCACAAAAAAGACGATTGATGATATACGGGATTCTTTAACCGCAAGCTCTTGGGTATATGAATACATACCATCTGAATCTGTTGGTGCGAATACCGTATTCACTCTACCTGTTAACGCATCGAGAGTGATTGTTTATGCTGACGGTACAAGAGTTAGAGGAGGTGGGCGAGACTACACGTTTTCAAGCAACAACACAGTGACATTTGTTTACAATCAAAGGCCGAGGACAACGATTTCAATAGATTACTTGCCACTATAGCTATATAATAAAATTATGAAAAAAATATTATCAGCAATCATACTTACCCTAGCACTTGTTGGACAAGCAAACGCACAGACTGCTTTGTTCCCAGAGCGTGGAGGTACAGGCGCAACCACAACACCATCTCGTGGACAGGTGCTTGTCGGACAAGTTGATGGGACTTATCAACCACAGGCTACATCGACACTTGGATTCGTTGACCTATCTACCCTTTCTTCATACGTTCTCACGTCTGCTTTTGGAGCATTATTTGATGCTCGATTTGCCGCAACTACAACTACTGGTCTGGCTGAAGGAGCCAATCTATACTGGACGAACCTAAGATTTGATAACCGCCTTGCTGCAACCACCACTTTAAATAACATCACAACGCTTGGAGGACTATCTTTGCCCCTCACACAGACTACAGGTACGCTTCCTATTTCTAAAGGAGGTACCGGACAAACATCTTTTGGGCAAGGTTGGCTTTCATCGAATGGGACGACATTGTCTGCATCAACATCACCTACGGTTAACTATTTGACCGCAACAAGCACGACTGCAACCTCAACATTTCCGCTCCTCTCTGTCACAAACGGATTTTCAATATTTGGCAACTTTATAAACTCGCTCGCTAGTCTCAAGAGTCTAACAAACTACTTCACTCTGTCAGGCTCAAATCTGGTCTATACGGGGGGTAATGTCGGAATAGGTACAAGCACCCCTGGTACGCCTTTAAGTGTGCAGGGCAGGGCTGTAATCGCCGATAACGTGGTGACAAGTACCATAACTGCCACCTCTACCACAGCTACATCTACCCTTCCTAACGTTTCCTCATCTTTTATCTCATCTTTATGGGGTACATTCACACGTCTTATCATTTCTAGCTTTTCAGGTAGTAAAGGTATGTATGTTGCAATCGGGGATAATGGAGAATTGGTGGCAACCTCATCTCCACAGGCTGCGACTCTTATAAACATTTCAGGAGTAGCAAACTCTACAAACGTTACATTTACCGCCTCAAGTGAACCCCTTCTTCTTTATGTAAATGGTATTGCATATCCAAAAACTGGAGGTCTACTAACATGGACATACAATGCCGGTGTAATTACCCTAAGCAATCCAATTGGTTTCAATGATGGAACTACAGAACGACTTGGAACTATCTTTGGTATGTCTCTTGGTACAAATATGATTGCAACTGTAAACGACCCTTATGTAGTAAACGTCCCTGCAATCTCTGGAGACGCCACAGCAGTTCTACAGACATACATAAACACAATGTCGGCATTGGGTACTTCAACTGGTAGGATCTCGACTATAAGAGTCCCTACTACAGAATATTCAACAGACCAATTAAATATGCAACCAAACGTTACTCTTGAGTGTAATAATACAAAATTCAGCAAGCGTAATGACGCAGTTGGACAAGTCAATGCCTCTGTTCTTGCAACAACTCGATACGCGGTCGGAGGAGAATATTACGGTCAATACGACAACATCACAATTAAAGGAGGATGTCATTTCTATAGCAACAACAAGACTCTTGGCCAAGCAATCGTGAAGTTGTGGGATGTTAGAAATCTATGGATTGATGGGGCTATATTTCAGCATAGCCCTCTTGGAATACAACATGCACTCAACGTTTGCGGACGAGGTATTCGTGTTACAAACTCTATTGTAACTGGAGGAACTGAAACTGTACAAGATGGATTCCATGTAAACTGTGGAGACGATATTCAATTTACAAATATTAAATGTGATACTTCTGGAGACGACTGTGTTGCCTTCGGACGTGATATTGCTGGTCCAAGTAACCTTGGGGCTGATGAGGGAATAAGTAACGTCACCGTGACCAACCTCGTCTGTAACTCTGTAAAAGGAAGATGTGCGAACCCATATGCTGGGCATGACTTTATAGACTCTGGGTATGCAAATGTCCGAAAGGTAGAAAATGTAACTGTTACAAACGCAAGCGGAAACTGTGCTCAAATACGAAGCTCTTGTCTTGGTGTCCTCGAAGAACAGGACTATGGTCAAATCTTTAAATACACCATAACATCTGGTGGTACTGGATATACAAGCGGTACTTATTTTAACCAAGCAACTACAGGAGGTGGATGTACAACACAGCCTACTGCTGATGTGACTATTGCTGGTGGAGTAATTACAAGAGTGATTCCAGCCAATCTTGGTGTTAGTGGATTCGGAGTTGGGGCAGGATGTACTTCATCACCAACACTCTCACTTACCGGCCTTGGCGCAGGTACTGGAGCAAACGTGACAGGTAATATGTCAATTGTAAATACTAACCTAGTTAATCACTATAAATTCCAAGGAACTCTTACTCAAGGAACAACTACAGGAACACACGATGGTGTGCAGTCAGGTGGAGCACTCTTTCACACTGGTAACTATATTGACATCGATGTACACATGACTTTCTTGAATCCTGCTACAACCACTCGCCCTTGGACAATTTATTGCGGTGATAATTACAATATAAAGTGGACACAAACAGGTACTACTCCAAGCGGAGGATGGATATACCCATCTCTATGGGGATGTTCACCTAAAAACTGGAAGTGGCATGACAGTACATTCCAGTCATTCGACGGTATTACAAACCCTGGAGAAGCAGTATTTTATAATCGTGGAGGTAATACCGATAACTGGTCAATCACTGATAGTACATTTGCCGATATGTCTTCTAGTTCAGTTGCAATAGCTTTTAACCCTACAGGAGCAACATCTTCAAATCTTAAAATCATAGGGAATACCATGTATAAAGCGACTGGAGCAACTGGTACACGATTCTTACATGGACAAGGATGTATAAATTGTATAGATAACTTGGTCATGATAGGAAACGATTTATCACGAGTTGATATACCTTTGAATGGTGCAACTGGTTTCCAAGATGCCGTTACTTCATACAGGATCAGAGATAACCTTGGAATCAAAACAGGTCCAACTTGCGGAGTGCAGACAATTCTTGCAGGTGCCACTTCAACATCTCCTTTTAGCACGAGGACACTGACTGGGTACACGACATCTGGAGTGCTTGGTGCGGGGCATTTACGAGTACAACTACTTGCTCCAATATATGCCACAACTTCACCATCAGTAAGTATCGTAAGTACGAGCACCGCAGTCACAGGAGTGCAATCGCCAGTTTCGTCGAATCAAAGCGTAATGGTGTGTGAGGATACATCAACTAAACCAATAAATTAACATGAAAAAAATACTACTTACAATTTTGTTCGCACTACTCTCAACAGCAGGAATTGCAAACGCTCAATCTCCTGGTGTTTTGCCTGCATGGCAAGGAGGTACAACTGTAAATTTCTGGCAAAGCGGAAGTATTCCTGTTGGTGCTGGATACTACCTAGCGACTTCTTCGGGCTTCACATACTCGACAACAAGCCAAAGATTAACAGTTACAAACGCATCAACAACAAACTTTTCTGCGACAACTATTTGTTTGACTGGAGATACATGTCGAACAACTTGGCCGAGTGGTAGTATTGGAAGTTCGTACCCATTCACCACGACAACAAACTTCGGTGTAACCAACTCTGCAACAGGAACTCCTATATGGGCGCAAGGAGGAATCAATGCTTCTTCTAGCATCAGAACATCTGCAGAATTTAACTCGTATGTAGTAAACGGTACTGATTACTTCAGCAGATTTTATCGAACTGGTGAAACTCAGCCCCGTATGGCTGCTGATGGATTTGGTAGCTTCTATTTTGGAGGCTCAGGTTCTGCATTTCCAATACATAAACTTTCTAAAGATTCAGGGACAGCGGCTTATGCAAATTATACAAACACAACAGGCCCAGCTTCAATATTTATAATAGACTCTGATACAGCAAATTCTGGAGGTCCGAATACAGAATCAACAATTACTCTACGACGTAAAGTTTCAGGCGGAGCCGAATTTATGGACGTATTCAACAACGGTTATACAACTAACGGTGATGTATTGTCTGGACTTCTTCTCCAAAAAACTGGATCTGGCTCTTTAAGGGACTTCATTATCGGATTCTATGGTTCAGCAGATACTGACCCAGGTAACCAGATTAAAAATGCACAAATTGCATTTAGCATTTCGACATCTACTGTATCTGGAACAGCACGAAATTACAGCAATGGTCTTATAGGTATTCAAAAAAGATACGCAAATTCAGTTCTTGATATAAATAACTCTACAACGACTGATCCATTCATGATTTCAGATTCTACAAATCCTGGAACACGAACAAGAGTTGGGCTTATTTTTACCACTGCTCAAAATCTAGGTATTGGTACATCATCTCCATATGCTCGTCTATCAGTTGCGGGAGAAACAGTTGCTCAAAACTTTACGGCAACTTCGACCGCAACAAACACATTACCGACACTATTGACGATAAATGCTACTACCACAAATCTCTTTGCAACCACAGCTTCAACCACTCAAGTTTATTCAAGCGGCGGTGTAGCAATTGGAACTACATCGATTCCATTAAATGGGCAACTTATTATTCAGAAAACTGACGGAAGCTCAGCTTTGCTCCTTGGAAGAGGGACTGCTGGTGGAGTAACTCTAGATATAAATTTTTCAGGTGGTATGCCGAACTTTGTATCAAACAATGCTGGTACCATAAACATAGGGAGTAGCCAAGTAAACGATTCAAACAAATCAGGAAAAATAAACTTTATCCATTACAGCACAAACACAGAAGAGCCTATGTGTGGACTTCACGGTACACAGCAAAATGGAGTAGCGATTCTTTCTCTTGGAGGTCTTTCTACAGGATGTAACGGACCTATATCCACAACATTCTACAATTCAACTACTTCAACGTCTACCCTTCAGTTAGTTACTGCTACATTGAACAATACAGGACTATCGATTGGGAATATTGGGCCTTCAGAAAAACTTACCGTGCAGGGAAATGGATTATTCCTAGGAAGTGTTACTTCTTCTGCATTCACTGCCACATCTACTACTGAAGCATCAACATTCCCACTTATTACAAATACTGGCATTACTTCAACTCGTGCAACGACTACAAATGCGACGACAACTAACTTTGCAACCACCAACGCTACAACAACAAACCTATTCTCTGGACTTGGACTTTCTGTTGCCACTACAACAAACCCATCTCGTTCAATAATTCTTCAAAAAGAAGATGGTTCTGATGCACTCGAATTGTGGAGAGGCGTATCAAATTTTAGCCTTAGTATGGCAGGTGGAGTCCCATCATTTCTAGCGAACTCTAGTTCATTTGTATTCGGTCAAGATTTAACAAACGGTACTGACAAAATTACACGACTTCGCACATGGGGGTATAATACGACTTTGCCAGAATGTACAATCACCTCTGATAGCCGTGCTGCTTCAAGTATTACAATATTTGGTGGTGTATCAACTGGTTGCTTTGGTACTACTGAATTCCGTTTTGCAAACGCTACATCAACTGGTTCTACATACCAAGAAACCACAGCTACTCTAAACAACACAGGGCTTGCAGTTGGAACTCTTGCACCGTCTGCACGTCTAACAGTTGGAGGAGATTCTCTAGTGACTGCAACTTCAACCGCTGCAGTATTCACCGCTAGTGCTTCAAACTCAACTTCAACTCTCCCATTACTCACTGCGACAAGAATAAATATCGGATCTGATTACATCACTGATTTCACAGGCTCAGGACTTTCAGTTGTAAACGGAGCACTTACAGCTACAGGCGGGGGATCATGGTCAACTACTTCAGCTGATTATTGGTATTCAACACAAAATGCGTGGTCAACAACTTCAAGTAACTACTGGAAATCAGTAAATGACTTCTGGTCAACTACATCAGCAACATATTTCTTGTCTCAAAATCAAGGCGTTGCTTTTTCAACGACTTCTGCGGATGCGTGGGATGCTACAAAGAATAGGTGGTCTACAACGTCAACTGATTATTGGGAAAGCACACAAAACCGATGGTCTACGACTTCAGATTCATTTGCATTTGATACACGACTCGCTGCGACTACGACCCTCAACAACATCACAACCCTTGGTGGTCTTTCACTTCCACTCTCTCAAACCACCGGAACACTTCCTGTAAACCGAGGAGGCACAGGTGCTACATCATTCGATCAGGGATGGATATATGGTAGTGGAGATGGAATTCCTCTCGCAGCTTCAACTTCACCGACTGTGAACTACATCACTGCGACCTCAACTATAGGGACATCAACTTTTGCAGGGAGCCTACAAGTAAATGGAGGAACATTGAGTGTCGATGCTCCAAACAACATGGTAGGTGTTGGCACAACTACTCCAGTCACCGCTCTAACCGTTGCAAATAATGGAGCACGAAATCAACTTACACTTGTAAATACCAACGGACCGACGAATCAGAAAATGTGGAGTGTAGGTACTTCACGAGGCTTCCTATTCATCAATAGCATGGATGATACCTATGGAACTACCACTCGACTGACTCTCGACCAAGATGGAGATATCGGCATTGGATCTACAACACCTGATGCGGTGCTTTCTGTAGTAAATAGCATAAACACGCCTATAAACAAAAATATGTTGGTGGTAGCCTCGACCACAAGTGGGACTGCTACTACTACTCACTTCCAGATCGCTGCAAGTGGCAACGTCTCTATAGGTACCACAACTTCAAATCGTGCAAAACTCACATTATCGAATACAAGCCCTATTCCAACATTTATAATTGATGGAGGAGCAAGTGGAGTACCTGTATTTAGAGGATTACGAAGTCCTGCAAACGGAGGAACTGGACAATGTCTACAGTTTACTATTGCTAGTAACAACCCACTATTTTCTTTGAACAGTGGATGTTCGGAATCAAGTTCAGGTACAATCTTGAACGCACTTGTGAGCCATGTCGCCTCAAACAACTTCTTAATCGGTACAACAACTTCACAGGGAGTGCCTAACGGACTAGAGCCATTCATTCTTAAAAACACTACAGGTAACATCGGTCTTGGAGGTACTACTACACCTTGGGCTACACTATCTGTGAATCAAACAATCTATACTGCCGCAGGAACACCACAGTTGGCTGTTGGTTCATCTTCACGAACATCTCTTATAGTTACTCAATCTGGTAACACTGGAGTTGCAACTTCATCTCCATGGAGGACATTCTCTGTTACAGGTACCATGGCTGCAAGCGGTCTAACAGCTTCTGCTGGTACTCCAAACTCTGTATGTATAAACGCAGCTACAAAGGAAATAACTGAGAACGCAGCAACCACTTGTGTGGTATCTGACGAAGACCAGAAGACCCCTTTGAAGCCACTCGATATAGATGCACTTGAAGTTGTCCGAAAGATGTCACCTAGCTCATTCTCTTACAAGGATAATGTAAATCGTGTTCGATACGGATTCGGTGCTCAGTCACTACAGAAGATTGATAATCACCTTGGAGATGCTTTTGACAAAGAAGGTATCGCTCGATCTATCGATCTTCCAGCTATCCTCGCAGTAAACACTGCTGCGATTCAGGAGCTTGATGAAAAAGTAAATACCTTAGCTCCTACAATCCCAGGTGAACAAAAAGAATCATCTACTGATACATGGCAGTGGATCGTAATAGGAATGTTGGTAGCATGGAATATCACATTAACAATTAAGCGAAAATAACATGCTTTACGGTGGAAATCTTGCAAGGACAACTTACGGTGGCAGAATAGTCGGGGCAATCTCTGATGTTGTTGGAAAGATATTTAAGAAAGCAATTGCTTACTTGTTTACAAAAAACACTCAAACCGTCCTTGGTACAAAAAACCAATCAACAGTTTTGAGAACAAAAGATCAGAAGCCCGTGCTATAATTAAACATATGTCAACAAGAATACTTTACGCACCAACTGAGGACTTTATAAAGCAAGAGCTTGGAACTCTTGCTACTGATGCTAACGCTGGAAATAACGTCACGCTTACATTAAAAAATAATCAGGGTATCTCTCTAAATAGCTATCTTGTTATAGGATACGAGGGCAATGAGTTGTGTGAAATGGTGAGAGTGAGTGTATCCCCTAGCATTGGTACAGATGTTCAGATTGCATCTTTAAAGCTAAATCACAAGGCTGGCGAGCCGGTTACTTTGTATCGATACAATCAAAGGAAGTTCTATGGTGCTACGTCTGCAACAGGTTCTTTTGTTGAACTCACATCTGAGGGTAGTCCAAAGGATATACAAGTGGATGATCCTCAAGGTACTTTTATTGAATACACTGGATCAACATACACATATTTCAAATCGACTTATTACAACTCGACTACAACTGATGAAACCGACGAAGATGATTCTGTTGCAACTCAAGGTGATCAAAGTCTAAGATATGCGACAATCTATGGAATACGTAAAGCTGCTGGCCTTGCGGGTAATCCTGCATACTCTGACGGACGTATTGAGACAAAACGGGCACAAGCTGAAAATGAAATCAACAGCGCTTTATATTCGCGATATGTATTGCCATTTACAGAAATTCCACCGGTTCTCACACAGATATGTGAATTGCTTGCTGCTGGATATATAGATTACGAAGAGTTTGGTGCTGATGGTCAGGGAGCTAAAATGCTTGGTGAGGCAAGGGCTATTTTAAAGCAAATTGCTGATGGTACAAGGAAGCTACTTGGTGCTAACTATAGCGAGTTACCGCTTATTGCAAAAACAAACGTGATGAGTGGCTATCCTAACGGAACAAGTGAGTCTACTGATGAGGCTAAAATATTTAGCATATCTGATAAATACTAAAATGCCGATCACATTAAGTTGGACAATTGAGGGTGAAAAACAACTATCGCGACAACTTCAAGGTCTATCGACAAAAATAAAAGATCTTAAAGTGCCCTTTACAACTGCATCTGACTACCTCGTGAAGACCTATTCTGAAGAAGTGTTTAGCTCACAAGGAGGTGCAATCAAGGAAACATGGGCTAGATTGTCTCCATACACTGTGGCAATGAAAGCTGTGCGAGGATTATCACCAGATATACTTGTTGGAACAGGCGAAATGAAAAACAGTTTCAGAAGCATAGTTGAAAGTAAAAGAGCGACAATATACAATGATACTGACTACTTCAAGTACCACCAATCAAACAAACCTCGACGTAGCAATTTACCAAGACGTGTAATGATGAAATTTGCGGATCAGCAAAAAGAAGAAGTTGTCCGTATATTTCAAAAGTACATTTTTGAAACTACATTTTAATGCCATATCTTGATCCAATAATTGAAAAATACCGAGAACTCATCATGGGCAAAAATGGTGAGATAAAATTCTTTTTTCAAGGCGAGCCTACGCGCGTGCCTACGTCAAAACTTCCATGCTTGGTAATATCTAAATCTGTTAGTGAGGCTTCATACTTGGATAATGCAACCGATGAGCACAACCTTGAATTAAACATTATAGTTATTGCTGATGTCAGGAAAGACTTATCCACAAGTGAAAATGATTCAGGCTTGGTTGAAGGCATTGCAACGCTGTACGATATACTCGAGGGCCGTAATTCTGACTATACACTTAAGTCGACATCAATTCTAAATATCCTTAGAAATAACCAGCTTTTGGACGTTTCCAACAATCTGCGGACCGATCTCAAATCAATCACGCAGGTTTCATATGGTGAAACTCTGAGAGATAGGAACGCCGAGCAATGGACCCTTGAGGCAAGGATAAAGATTGTAGCAACATTTCACCAAATAAGATAAAATATATCTATGAAAGTAACAAGCAACAAATCTATAAGTTTTCCGAAAATCAACTGGGCAATTTCTGCTGGTGAGACAAAGGAGTTGCCAGATGACAAGTCGGCACGGGAACGTATATTATCAGAATCAGAAATTGTCGTTGTCGAAAAGGACACCAAGACAAAAAATAAATAAATAACATGGCTAAAACATCAGGTAATCAAGTCGCGCTAGGGTTGGGGATAGAGAGCTACGCATATCCGGGTGTAGCTGTAGCTGAAAGCATTTTCATACCTTGGACAGATTTTTCTATCCAAGCAGTATCTGAAAAATCATTTTTTACTGGCGTTAGGGGGTTGAGAAATATGGCATCTGACTCTATGATCAGACGACGATATTCTCAGGGTTCATTTTCTGTAGTACCTGATGTTAAGGTGATGCCATATTTACTATCACTTGCTCTTGGTGGGGTATCTTCATCAAGCATTTCTGACTCTGCGTACACACATACATTCACCGTAAACAACGACAATGCTACACCCAGAACAGCGACAATCACTCCAGAAGAAGGTGCGATCCAGACAGCTCAATATCTCAACTGTGTTTGCAACAGTCTAAATTTTGAGGTGAGCGATGAATACGCTTCGGCAACAATTGAAATAATTGGACAATTCCCGGGCACCGACACAATCAGTGAAAGCTACGCAAACGAGACAAAGTTTGCATATCATCAGATGACTGCAAAATTTGGTACTTCTCTATCAAACGCAGCGAGCAACGCAGCAACTCCACTAAAATCTTTTTCTTTAAATATAAACAACAACGTTCAACTTGATGAGGCTTTCCTATCTGGAGCAAACACAATTACATCTGGCGGATTGGTAAACGGACGACTTGAAATAACTGGATCATATTCTCTACATTTTGAAAACACTACTGAGCTAAACAAATACAAAGCAAACACAAAGAACGCACTCATCGTCACTTTTGAAGGCTCACTCATTGGTGCCACATCAAAAGAAACTATTCAATTTAAACTTGGACGATTGGTACTTACAGCTCCACCAGTTGAATACAATGCTGAAGGACTACTTATTCTAAATCAGGAGTTTACAGTTGAATATGAAGCGACTGACCTTGAGCTACAGGCAATCGTAATCAACAACGTCAACAATGCATCGACTCGTGTGTACGACAAGGCTTAGAATATAATTAAAAAACTATGAACCCTCGATCAACAAAAGAACTTATAACACCAAGTGGAGCAAAGGTAGTTGTCTACGATTACGTTACTGGTGGTGAAATGCGCAAAATACAAGCTCTGTTTGTTGGCACACTCACAGCGGGCGATCTAGCAGGTGCAAACCCGATGAGCAAGGTTCCAGCTACAATAATCTATGAGGCTCAAAATTTAGCGCTTTCACTACTGATTGTATCCGTAAACGGTGAAACAAAAGATGCATATCAATTGGCACAAAATCTAAAGCCTGAAGATCTAGACTATGTCATTGCTGAGATTGATAATCTCACATCGACCATTACCCTTCCTAAAAAAAAATTGCCAGAATCACCACAGAGTATCTAGCGGGCAAGATTGCTGATGAAATGATCATCGTGTGTATTTGTGAAACGTTTGGTTGGGATTATAATACTTATATGAACCAGCCTATTTGGTTTCTGAATCTGGTCCACACAAAAATGGAACTTGATGCAGTAAAGCAAAAGCATGCAAATGCCAAGGCAAAATCAAAGTCAAAATAAAATGGCACTATCATCAGATCAATCACTAAATATAGTTATCAATGCAGAGGACAATGCAAGCAAAACATTGGGAACTTTGCAAAACAAGCTAGAGGACTTTCAGCCTGCTTTCAAAAACATGGCAAAGTATGGAGCCGCTGCTTTTGGGACAATTACTGGAGCTGTTGGGTTATCCATTAAAGCATTTGCAGAAAGTCAAAAACAAATGTCAGTTGCAAACGGTATTATCGATAACTTTTCTAAAAAAACACTAAAACAATTTAAAGGCGGGACTGAACAAGCAAAACAAATTGTCAAAGAGTTTGGAGACGAATTGCAAAAGCTCGGAGGTATTTCAGGTGAGGAGGTCTCTATCGGATTTGCAAAACTTTTACAGGTGACAGAGGACTCAAGCACCGCTATGGATGCAGCTACCGCAGCTGCTGATTTTGCTACATTCAAAAATATTGATTATGGTACTGCTGTTGATGTTGTAGCAAAGGCTTTAAATGGTCAGACTGCCATGCTCGAGAAATACGGCATCACTATCAAGGAGGGCGCTACTGCTACTGAAGTAATGGCTGCACTCCAAGAAAAAGTCGGAGGTCTTTACGAGAAAAGCGGTCAGACATTGGCTGGTCAAACAAAGATTTTGCAGGAGACATTTGGAGATTTACAAGAAAGCATTGGATCTGCGTTTTTACCCATCCTCAATCAGTTGATCAGTAAGTTACAACCTCTCATTGAACGATTTGCTACATGGGCAGAAAACAATCCTGACTTAGTTATAAAGATAACCGCGGTTGCAGCTGCCGTGACTGGTCTAGTCGCTGGCATTGGTACACTTGGGCTTATACTACCCGCCATAATTTCCGGCTTCACTATGCTATCTGGTCCTATTGGAATTGTGGCTGCCATCATTGGAGGTCTAGTCCTTATTGTGTATAACCTCAATGAGAGCTTTAAGATACTGCAAAATGACAGTGCACTCGTTTGGCTTGGCATCAAAGAGATGATGAAAGAGGCGGTAAATGGAATGATCGGAATCGCTGAGGGGTGGGCAAATGGATGGGTTATGGCTGCAAACACAATCATCGAGGCTCTTAACAAAATCAAGATAAGCATTCCTGATTGGGTTCCTAAAATTGGAGGTAAATCTTGGAGCGTTAATTTACCTACTGCAAAGCAAGTTACTCTACCAAGATTCGAACACGGAGGTATTATTCCTGGTGCTGTTGGTACAGAGGTACCTATCATCGCGCACGGGCAAGAACGTATTTTGCCTGCATCAAGTAATGGTAAAATGTCATCAGGCACAAATATAAGCATTGTAATAAATAACCCCACTGTAAGGAGTCAAGACGATTTGAATCGAATGCGCGAGATGATAAATGATGCAATGCGTGATTTGACACGAGGACATAAGCTATCAACTGTATAAAATGACTTTCGTACTAACAATTGCGGGCGCAAATTTTTTACCACAATACAAAACAAACTCGGCGCACATACGAGAGGTTATTCAGAATAAATCGAATGTAATGAATGTGGAGATTACAGTAAAGCCCGGTGAAACTGCTCCACAAGAAGGATCTGAAATAATTTTTAAAGACGGGTCAAGATTTTTATTTGCTGGCTTTATCTCCAGAGTAAGTCCGACTGAAATCGGCAAAGGTCAGATGTTTATTTACAAAGTTGAAGCCTCTGACTATAGCTACATTTTTGCATCGAAGATAGCTCGCCGTGCCTACACAAACAAGACCCTTGGATATATCGTGTCTGATCTTATGTCCACATACGTTTCATCTTCGTATGGTTTTACGGTGACAAATGTTGCGACTGGTCCAACTATTGAGTCAATTACATTTGATCATATTTCAATACGTAAATGCTTTGAAAAACTCCAAAAGCTCACAGGCTATATTTGGTATGTAAATTATCAAAAGGATCTATATTTTAAGACCCAGAGCGCTACGCCAGCACCTGAAAACATAACCGACAGTTCAAACAACTATTCTGAAGTCTCAATTGATTACGACACTTCTCAAGTAAAAAACAGTGTCATTGTGATTGGATCAAACGAGGGTGTTGAATCTGAAACAACTGTCTCAGAGACATTTGTCGGCGACAGTGCAACACGATCATGGGAGCTACAAAGCAAACCATCAAACGTTGTGACTATAACAATCGATGGTGTAAGTAAACAGTTTTCACTTGATGCAAATCAAAGGTCAACCGACGTATTTGTGTATTCATATTCTGGTCAATCTTTCAGGTTGACTGAGTCTCAATCAACACCAACCCCTTCAAACACAATAGTAATAACCTATTACCCACGAGTGCCAATCATTGTAAAAAGGCAAGACCCGACAAGTATTGCTTTGTTTGCCGCACTGGATAATGGAGATGGTCTATACGAAGAGACTCTGAAGGAACCAACAATAACAAGTAGAAATTCTGCACTTGAAAGAGCGTTGCAAGAATTGGATGAGTTTTCTATGCCTCTTGTCGTTGGCAGATTTGTAACTCGCACAAATTTACTATCTGCTGGATCTGTATTTTCACCCGGCCAATACGTCACAATAAATTTACCTACGCACGGGATAACATCTGACTCTGCATTCTTAATACAAGAAGTAAATATCAATCTGACACAGGACTCAGCGACCTCAAGAGTCGAGTATGAATATGAAGTACGCTTTGGTGGAAAGATTGTCGGTGTGATGGAGTTCCTCGAAAGTCTTGCCACAGAAGAAGTCGACGTTTCAAATGAAAACGAAATACTCACAATTGAGTCTCTCATCGATTCAGAGCAAATGTCTGATGCCGCACCTACACATACAATTTATACACCACCTTTCAAATGGGGACCTACTGGATCGCCACAAGCTGTGTGGAATAAGTCGGAGTGGAATTGAGTGGTTGTGTTATAATTATTTCATGAATAAAAATTGCAACCTAAATTCAAAAGAATCTATCAAAGGACTCATCACAGTCACAAACTATGATCTTATGCACGCACCCGCGCGCGCACACGAAATAAATAAATTACTTGAAAAAGCAACTGGTATTGACTCAAATTTGTATAAAGAGCTTTGTGAGGAGCTTGCTACTTTATGTTCAACAAGTAAGTACACATTCAGCAATAGAGTTTTACTTGCTGGAAGATCAATGCAAGCAGGGCGACTTGGAGGAGATACTACATACACAGGAATCATTAACTACGGAGCTGTCGGAAATGGCTCAACTGCCGTCTCTGACTCAGATGTTGATTTGGATAATGAAATTTCACGAAAACAATACGCAACAAGAAGTGTTAGTGGTGATGAGCTGACAATAGACTTTTATTTTTCAAAAGCTGATTTTAATGACACGGTCGAGGAATTTGGTTTAGTTGTCGATGGTACGGCGACAACCGATAGCGGCATTCTTTTTAACCGGGCACTCACTGGTGGATGGACTAAGTCATCACTTGAGGCGATGACTGTGAGTATCGTGATTTCAATTGATGCAGTATAATATTTTATATGATAAAAGGAGGACAAGATGTTCTAGATACTGACTTCACACTCTCGGCACAAGCAGGCGAGGCTCTTTCAGCAAATGATGCTGTGTATATTGGATCTGATGGAAAGGCCTACAAAACAAAAGGGGACGACATGACTAAAATAAATTTCAAAGGTTTTGTGAGAGAGAATACTTCATCTGGTGCTATTGCATACATCGTACACGGAAGGCAAGCAACAGGTTTTACAGGTTTAACTGCTGGCTCTCTTTATTACATGAGTGCTACCGCGGGCGCTATATCAACCACACCGTCTACTTTTAAGAAGGCTATTGGAGAAGCTATTGGTACAACAGTTATAAAAATAATTGATGTTCCATACACACGTATAGTCAAATTTACATCAAGTGGAACTTGGACAAAATATCAAGGCTTAAAGGAGGCAGACATAATTGCTGTTGGAGGAGGAGGTGGAGGAGGTCGATGGTCTAGCTCAAACAATAACAATCAAGCTGCTGGAGGAGGAGGTGCAGGATACGCCGAGAAGTTTGCTGTGGCAAGTGAACTTGGTTCGACTGAAACTATAACCGTTGGTTCTGGTGGTGCTGGTCAAACTGGAGCACCCGCTGCAGGAGATGGAACAGCAAGTAGTTTTGGCTCATTGGTAGTAGCACAGGGAGGAGGAGGTGCAGACCAATTAACACCTGGTGCTGGAAACCCTGGAACAACAGGAGATATTTTGAGAAAAGGCACATCAGGTGAATTCTGGACAGCAAGCTCAAGTTACGGAGGTGCTGGAATTATGGGAAGAGGGGGTCGAAGTCCATACTCACCTTACGGAGATGGAGGTATGGGAGGTGAGGATGTTGGTGCTGCTACCGATGGAGAGGCTGGTCAAAACGGTATTGTGATTGTAATTGAAAAATACTAACATGGAAACAGGAGCAACTACAATATCAATAACTACAATACTCAAAAACTTTAGTTATCTTTGTGCTGCCTTTCTCAGTCTAGGTCCTGATGCATACACGATTCTCGGGATTTTTATGTTGACCGATACATTTACAGGTGTTATCAAAAGCGGTACTATCCGCGGTTGGAGAAGTGTCACATCTCATAGCTTGACCCTCGGTATACTTTCAAAAGCGACTATCATTTTAGTTCCCCTACTTATAACCATTGCAGGTCACGGAGTTGGTTTTGACCTTGTATTTTTGGGTAAATCTACATTAAACATTCTTATCATTTCTGAGTTATACTCTATACTGTCGAACATACAAAGTATCCGACTCAAAAAAGAGGTTCAAGAATTTGATGCAATAAATTTTTTACTTTCTAAGCTGAGAGATATTTTGGAGAAAACTATTAAAAAAGATCCTAAAAAATAAAATGATTGAATTTATAAAATTCGTGTTTGGTTTCAAACTTAAGGAAAGAGGTACAGGTTCAATTCAGGCCGATCCAGACTACAGAGACATAACACTTGCATCTATTCAAGAGCCAAAGATCGCACCAAAATCTTTTCTAAATTCAGAGTTTTATGTGAAAAGACTTCCTGTTTTAAATCAAGGACCAACATCTGCATGTACCGCACACTCTCGTGCGATGGTTATCATGTTTTATCTGTTTAGAAAATCTGGTGCCATAACTGTATTTTCACCACGATATGTATACAAGATCTGCAAACTATTTGATGGCCTGCCTTCACATATACGAGGCACGTTTACACGACTTGCATCAACAGTTGCAGTAAAATATGGGTTTCCTACTGAAGAGAGACTCCCGAATGATATATCTGGCGGAGAGGAAGGGTACACAAATATCTTTTTGGAGGATCGTGTAATTAAGAATGCAAAAGAAAACAGGCTCCCCGGATTTTCTCTTGTATACAGCACCCTTCAAGGAATAACCGATGCAATCAGTCAAAATGGTTGTGTGACTGCATCTATAAGATACGGTAATTGGGAGAGACTTCCGGTGTCAGGTTCTTCAAAAGATTATCACGACATTTTCATATACGCATACGAGTACGATGAAAAACTTGAAGACTATAAATTCTATTTCAAAAATTCATGGGGTTCTGACTGGCTAGCAAAACTTAGGAACTGGGCAAACGGTGGCTATGGATACTTTTTGTGGAATGATCACAAAGATACAATTCGCGATATTAACGCTTACACAGATATCCCGCTCGACATGCTTTCAAAAGTCAAAGTATTACCTTTCAGATTTACAAAGACTCTAAAACTTGGCGATGATGATATACAAGTTAGAGAGTTACAAAAGATGCTAAATGAGGACCCTCAGACGGCTGTCGCAATTGAGGGACTTGGATCAATTGGAAACGAGACAACGTTCTTCGGACCTGCTACAAAAAGGGCAACTATAATGTGGCAGAAAAAACAAGGTCTACCTATGACGGGATATTTCGGACCCCTTTCAGTTGAGAAGGCAAATGCTAGAATAGGGAATATGAATAAAATTAAACAATGGGCACTTGCAATTCAGGAGCATGAGGGATACTTCAAGCCAGGAGAAAGAGGCTTTCCAAACGGTTCACGGTCTTATAGAAACAATAATCCTGGCAACATCAGATACATGGGTATATTCAGAAATATGGCCTTGAGAGACGATGGATCAAACTTCTGTGTCTTTGAGACATATGAAAAAGGTCTTGAAGCCCTCGAAACTCTGCTTATACGTGCCTGTACGGGGCTTTCGACCGTCTACTCGCCTGAACATACCTTGCTTGAGTTTTATGAGCGCTACGCCCCTCGTAGCGACAATAATGACCCGAAGAATTACGCCATGGTAGTTGCAAATAGACTCAATGTTCCAGTTACAACAAAAATAAAGGATTTGCTATAATCACTTTAACAGAAAATACCCACCGTTTCAGCGGGATGGGGTTTTTTGTTTTTATGTTAAGCTATATCAAGTATGCTCTTAATACTTGCGTTCCTCGTGTTGGCAATCACAATTGCATCTCAAATCACACTATGAAATGTCGTAACTGCGGTTGTCCGTTATCGGGCTTCAGAGATGATGACCGATATTTCTGCGATAGCTTGTGTGCTTCGTTGTTTAACGACGCTGAAACCGAGATTGAATCGGCAGGCTATGTTCACCTCATCGTTGCTCATGAAAACCCCATCATGGAAGGTTGAATACCGTCCTTGGTGGAAACCACAAGGTAAACATGAAAAGGAGAAGGAGAAAAAATGTTCCAAGAGAGTTGAGAGAGTTGCGCCGGAGAAATCTCAAAGAGATTCGAAACCGAGCAAAGCTCATCACTCAAAGCACGGGTATCCAACACAACGTTCACCATCGGAGGCCGATCTGCCTTTCTGGTATGGACGTTGAGGAGAACCTTTCAATCGTTCCGATGCGAGAGCATGACGCTTTCCATCTGATATTCAAAAATACCTCTCCCGAGGTTATTGCGAGGGTCCTGTCTGAAAAATGGATAGACCCTGATTACGAGCTTGTAGCTCGAAGAAAATATCACATCACGTGATCTCCTCAAAGGGCGGTTTTCCGCCCTTTTTTAGTGCCTAGTATATTAACCTATCTTAACTTAACCTATCTTAACTTAACCTATCCTAACCTATGCGGTCCGTGGACGTACCGTGGACCGTCCATGGACATTTGCAACCAATACTGTTGACGATTTTAAGCCACGGAAATAAGTTAAGAAGTTAATTCGTATCCACTTCTTCCAATCTATGCATGGGTATATAATATAAAGGCATTATTAAAAGCGATAATTAAAAAACATGGAAGCTAAAAAATATTCATACAAAATTGGTTTTTATAAATTTCTAGCGGGGGCGGTCTCAGGTATCCTCGTGCTACTTACACTTGCAGGGTTAACAGACATCACACTCTGGAGTATTCTTGAAACTTATTTGAAACCAGTTCTTGCAACTATCACCATCAGTGGATTGTTTGGATCAGTGTTGAATGCTCTAAAATTCAGAGCGAGCTTAGTAAAGTCAGAATAAAACAAAGTAGCCCTCGTCAGGGTGTTCTAGCAAGGTTTTTAGATGCTCAGTCTAGTTTCCTTAATTACTCACAAAGTACCGAGGGGCATTTTGTGAGGCTAGAATGCTCTACCGAGGGCTAGTTTGTATTGGGGATAAGTCATCACTGGACATCAACGGTCATCGAGGTATACTGAATGCATTACAAGCATAATATATTTTGATGGAGCAAAAGAAAGAATATAGTCTTCAAAAACAGTTTGAGTATCCCATTATTCATTTTGAGTATGATCCTGATTTTATGGAAGCGATCAAAACTTCTGAACAAATAAAGGGTGAATTGTGGTGGAGGAGAAACAAGATTTACGTTGGTGCTATCGTCCTATTATTTATAATTTTTATCTTGAATATATGAAGATCATAAATTGCAAGATAAAAGATTTGCGGGCGCACTCTATCGACAGCTCATCAAGACTGATCGAGGTGACAACTGAAAGAGGTGACAGCTTTTTGTTCTCAACTTTAGAGTTAGAAAATATTTTGATTGAGCGTGGAGAGTTGTGTCTAGAGTGTCGAGGAGAACAAATGGTGCTTGTGGGTGAGGTTGATAATTTTACTAAGGATAAGTGTTTTTGTAATTAAAATTTATGCAAAAAATAAAATCTATTGCTGGAGCTTTTATAAATTTCGTAGCTAAAAACAGTATACTGATTTTCAGTATAGCAATATTACTTTCTGTCTTTGCTGTATCAATGATCAGTGTTATTGAGCAAAGAAATTCGTACAAGGCAATTATCAATTCATATGTAAACGAGTTGGATAGAGCACGAGGTCTCGGATACATGGGTTTTGATATTGTCTCTCAAATAAATGGATCAGAAATTGGAACATCTACAATTGTTTCATTCAATCCAAAATGTGATCTTGTAAGTGTGACCTCAATGATTGAATTAAAGTCATATGCGGTTATCTGTAACAAATAGTGACTGTGTATAACCCTTGTTGTCCATTGTGTGCAGTAAAGGTATAATGTTTTCATTATCAATTATTTGAAGTTCGCATATGGCAACAAAAAAGATAAACCCTGAGAAATGGTATTCTCTCACCGAGCTTGCAAATGGTCTGCTCCCATTTCTCGGGACTGACATTCGCAGGTACCGTCGATTTGTTAAGGCTGATCGAGAAGGAGACAACCATCTCAAGGCCGTAATAACGGGTGATGGGAAAACTAAGAGGTATCGTTTCAAAGGATCAAACGTGATGAAGACTATCTCAGCAGCAGTTTCAAAAGGTATAACAGCGTAGTAAATAATTAAAAACTAAAAATGAGCGACACAACACATGTAGCCGTGCCAGAAAATAAGAAGCCAGCGACCCCTCTCGAGGCTTTCAAACTTAAGTTACAAAAAGACTACCAAGCACAAGTCACAAACTACTTCATGGGGGATAAAGAAAAAGCAATGAAGTTCATGAGTGCTGTAGTCTACTCAACAAAAAAGACACCTGCTCTACTTGAATGTGATCAGGAGTCTTTGATGCATTCATTTATGACCTGTGCAGAGTATGGGCTATTCCCATCAAGTGCCTCTGGTGAGGCATACGTGCTCCCGTACGCGGGTAAGGCACAGTTCCAGTTGGGATATCAGGGTATTGTCACTTTGCTTTATGGAGCCGGTGTACAAAGCATAAGCGCATCTATCGTGAGAAAGAATGATTTTTTTCAATACGAAGAAGGGTTGAGTCCGATCCTCGTTCACCGTCCTGATGTAATGTCTAGCGATCGTGGCGAAGCTATTGGTGTATATGCGGTGGCTATAGTAAATGGACAAAAAATGTTTAAGGTTCTAAACAAGGCGGAGGTATTAAGATTCAAAGAATTCTCAAAAGCAAAAGAAAGTAAATTCTCACCTTGGAATACCAATGATCCAGAGCTATGGATGTGGAAAAAGACTTGTCTAAAACAGTTAGCAAAACTATTGCCTAAAAATGAAAAGCTCATGAAAGCAATTGAAGTTGATAACGAAGATTCAAATATTCCACGTTCAAATCTTGATGCTGGTGGACCAGCTGTTGGTGCAGCACTTCACGCACCTGAACCTATTAAAAGTGTAGAGTCTAAATAGTGGATAACTCCATTGTCATCAACGGTCATCAAATGTTATACTATGTGTATAACAATAATTAAAAAACAATGAGCAAAGAGTTACATCTACCAATAGATAAATTATCATATTCGTCGCTAACACAGTTATTGCGCAACCCTCTCATCTTTAAGATGAAGTACATACTTGGAGTCTACGACAGCAAGCGTAGCCCATCGTCAATCGTCGGTAGCGCTGCCCACGAAGCATTGCAACTGTACTATGGTGGCAAACCAGACATAGCAGTTCCAAAGGACCGAGCAGAGGCTATTGGCCTTGCGCGCGAAGCAGGACTCCAATACATTGCACAAGCAAATGACAATTACATCGAGTACGGCAAGACAGGTTCACGAGAAGAAATGCTCAAGTCATACACCAGAGCAATAAATTTTTACTTTGCAGAGGAGCCAGAGTATCACAAAATAATCTCTTGTGAAGAAAAAATGGAGGCTGAAATAAAAAGCTACACTGGTGACAAGATGCCACTTCCAGCATCTGGTCGTGCCGACCTCATTGTTGAAAATAAAGATGGCTCGGTGAGTATCATTGACACAAAGTTCAGCAAAACTTTTACTGATTACGGTAAAGAGGACTATGTGAAAATTGTTCAGGCTATATTTATGGGTCGATTGGTTGCGGCGGCTAAAGGATTGAATGCAAAGAATGTTATATTTCGTGAAATAAAAATCACCGAGAACAAGCAAGGTGAGGACGGCAAGATTGAACCTCAGATACGCGACTGGGTTGTACCTCTTGATCATGCTCCATACCACATCATTTTTGATAACCTTTACACCGATGTAGTAAAGTTCCTCTCAAACAATCCTATCTTCTTACCAAACCTTTCAGACTTGTTTGATGGTGAGCAGGCAGGACTTATCTACGCACAAGGCCTTATAAACGCTGATATGAGCGATGTAGAGGTCGTTCACAAGGTTCGCGATGTAGCACTCGTCTCAAAGCGTTTCGTGTCGTCACGGCTCGATTCTGACGTAAATAAGCACCTATTACCAGAGGAACGCATCAAGATGAAGTTTGCCGAGCTTGGTATTCCTGTTGAGCCTGAAGCTCCAAAGGTCGGTGCATCGATCATCCAGTACCGATTCAAGGTATCGGCTGGAGTCAAAATGGCTACGTTCAAAAAGTATGCTGACGATATTGCATTCGCACTACAGACAAAAGGCAAGGTGAAAATAGTTGCACCAATCCCTGGCACATCGCTTGTGGGTATTGAAGTTGAGAACGAAAAGCGAAGCTCTGTAAAACTTTCAAAGGAGCATTTTGTAAAAGATACTCTGTCGCTACCTCTCGGTGTTGATCCAAATGGTGAGGTAGTAAAAGTCCATCTCGATAGCATGCCACACCTTTTGATTGCGGGAGCTACTGGCTCTGGTAAAAGCTACATGATCCATTCAATCATCACGGCACTTACTGAACAGATGTCGCCTAAAAAAATGAAGCTCACTCTTATTGATCCGAAGCGTGTTGAACTTAAAGAATACGAAAAAAGCAGACACCTCGATGGAAAAATAATCTACGAGTACAAGAGTGCATTACTCAAACTCGTTGATCTTATTGATGAGATGGAGGAGCGATATAAAATGTTTGAGCGCACTGGTCATAGGAATCTGAAAGAATACAATGGAGAGGAAGGTAAAAATCTTGCGTGCCATGTTGTTGTGATCGACGAGTTTGCCGATTTTATGATGCAGTCAAAGGTTGAAGAAAAGAAATCAGATACAAACTATTCATCAAAGACCAGACCATGGTTATATAAGGAACTAAAGAAACGAGCCGGTCCAAGTGGTAACCTCCTTATCAAAGACGATAGTCGGCCAAAAGGGTATAGAGAATTAAACGCTATGCTTTTCAGCAAAGCTGACAAATCTGAACTTATTGAAATGCTTGAATTAAACGATGAGCTTGATCCATCAAAGGATGCAGATATTGAAAGTCTTATTTGTCGCCTTGCTCAAATGGGAAGAGCTGCAGGTATTCACCTTATCATTGCTACACAGAGTCCACGTGTCGATGTCATCTCAGGACTCATTAAAGCAAACTTCCCTACTCGTATTGCACTCACGGTATCATCGGCAGTAGACTCTCAGGTGATACTTGGGGTGCCGGGTGCGGAGTCATTGTCGGGTAAGGGAGACTTCCTATTGATGTATCCGGGTCGACCGTTGGAAAGATTACAAGGATTTACAAAAGAATAGCCATGCAAAAATTAAAATTGATACTATCATTACTTATAATCGCGTATGCTGTCATCTACGGTTTTTCAAAGTATGCTTTTAAATCAGATAAAGCTGAAAAAACAGCCAAAGTAATTGTTGATGAAGAAATAGGTACAGTTTTAGCAACTACCTCAGACAAAGAAATTTTTAACGATGAAAGAAAGTGTGAAGATACAAAATTAACATGTGCAGCTTTTGGTACAACTACCGCAGATATGTGGAGGTTGATAGGTTGTATACAATACTCTTCGGATGTTGCTCACTGTGATTTTAAGAAAATAGAAAGTGAAGATAGTGAAGAAGGAGTGTTCATTGAAACGGTCAATGCAAATGACATTGTAAACTGTCGGGAGGGAGAATTTACTTTCTGCGAATCAAGACCAAAATCAAGCGAGAAAGAATATTGTGAGATGCTTTCAGACACAGGTATTGGAGCCTTACCAGCAAAGTGCTTTAAATATTATAAATAAATATGAACGAAGAAACAAAAGAGGAAAAATACGAAAAGGCAAGGAGTATATTCAACTTTATAAAAAGCGATCCTAAGACTGCAAACTCAAAATTTGTCCTCTTTTTGCAGCGGTTGATCAATAACATCATTGACCCGAATGACAAAAAAGAATGATTACCAAAAAGGAAGGCTTGGCCTATATATTCAAAATGTTGTTGATATGATAAAGCTCGAACCAGATCTTGTAAACGACACAAATCAAATTGCGGCTAATCTCTTGGCGCGTTCACCAGAGCTTACGCATAAAGAAAAATGCGCAAATTGTGGGGGGTCAATGAAAGCAGTGAGCTACTATTTTGACAGTAGAAATGCGGAGCTTTTAGTAAGGATTGCAAAAGAGGTCAGAGAAAAAGTAAAGGTATTAAGTCTACCTATATTTGAAGCCAACCAAACATATACAAAAGGCGACGATGTAAATATGGCAAGGTTAGCAAATCTCGCTATTGAGTTATATTATTTCAATCTTTTAGACAAAGTCAGAGTTACATTTCCGAATGGAAGATCAAGGATGATTATCGATACATGGAAAATAACAAAAAAAGGTTGGCTTGCTTTATCTGGGGTCCCATTCAATCGACATGTAAAGGTATGGAAAAATGGATCTGAAGACTCTATTGGCGATGTGGTATCAATTGCTGACTCACTTTTAAAGTCATCGTATGACACATACGTTGAGGATGAATGGTACGAGTTTTATTCCAAGTATGTTGTGGATAAGTAGGTGTAAAAGTGGATAACCTTTGATGACCATTCATGGTATAGTATTTATATAAAAATTATGTCAAACAGAAAAATGATAAGCAGGAGAGTTGTGAGGTCAGCACAGTTTTTGCAATTACCAACAGAATGCCAAGCCCTTTATTTCCACTTACAACTTGATGCTGACGATGATGGCGTGGTTGAACCTTTTGCTGTAATGAGGATGCTTGGATCAGCTCCTGATAATTTGAAACTGCTTGTCGCAAAAAGATTTTTGATTGAACTAAATGATGACGAAGTTTGTTTTATAAAGGACTGGAGGGAGCACAATGAAATACGAGCTGATCGTCTTGTGCCAAGTATTTACCGAGAACTATTGCAAAAGAAAATACCCGGCATACAACTTACCTTACCGAAGGCACGTTCCGATGTTAAGGACAATACTCGCCGCCTTGAAAATGTATCGGTAAACACACAAGCAATTGGTCAGGAAGAAGTAAAAACAGTTTTGTCTGAAGTTAAGAAAAAATATACAGAAAAGGATATGGCTATGGCGGAGCTTTTAAGCAGTCTCATTCAAAAGAATACACCTGAATGGGAGAATAAAAGTAGTCTTGAGTCATGGGCAGAGGATATAAACAAACTATTTCGGATCGATGGTCGAACATATGAGCAAATTGAGTACATGATTCGGTGGGTACAGAAGGATACATTCTGGTCGACAAATATCCTTTCTGCAAGGAAGCTCAGAGAAAAATTCAACGATCTCATTCCAAAAGTCAAAGCATCGGCACAAAAGTCAAAGACTGGCATGAGCGATGCTATAATAACTAAATAAAATGGAAACAAAGAAACTATATTTCAAAGTCGTTCACGGGTTTAGACCTGAAGACTTCATATCAATTGATGAAGATGAACTTGAGATGGCTTTGTTTGCTCATGTGTCTGGCAAAAAAATTATATTTAGTAATGGCTCAATAAGCGGTTCGATGATACAAAAGATTGTGCCAGACCACCAGAAAACAATGGGATGGAATACAGCCCACTCACTGTTGCCAGAGGATTGGATAGACATTCGCAAGTCTGGTGTCGATCGTAAATTTCAGGAGAGGTTGTACCTTGCAAAGCAAAAGGTTGGGCAACTGCAAAAAGGTATTGCAAAGAATGAACAAAGTGTAACATTAAGTCTACAATGAACGAATCAGAAGAAGTACATGTTATTGGTAAAAAATGTTTTGTCTGCCAGAAAAAGCAGTGTAAAATCATTGTAAAAATGATTATAAATGAGTTTGGTGTTGAAGTAAAAAGTCAGAACAGGATGACGTATTGTAGAAATAAAGACTGCCATCGGTATCAGAAAGACTTGCCTAAGGGGTGGATATATGAGTCAATTGAAACATATGAACGAGAACAAAATAAAATTCTTAATTCTTGGAAACCACGAAGATACACTCGGCGGAAATCCAATACCAAAGATCAAAGCGACGAAACGTCAGAGCTGGACACCGAAGGTGAGAAGATACGTTCTGTGGAAGCAATACGTAATGAACAGCTTTCTAAAAGACATGCGTGGAACGGCGAATCAATCATGGATATTAAGAAACATGGGACTCTGGGGGAAGCCTTTGAGGACACAAAAGAACCTGAGAGTGGAGATGAACATAGTGATCTACTGGAATAAAGGTAATCATGGTGATGCTGAAAATGTCTTCGGCTCAATTGCTGATAGTTTGTTTTCACAAGACAAGTGGCTTGATGGTTCATTTAAGAACAGAGACTCAAATAATGGCACTGCGTACACCGAGGTAGAAATAAAATTTATTGATTTGGTAGATGTTAGTCAATAGTTATCCACAGTCATCAGTTGCCATCGGTAAAATAAGAGGTAAACTTAGTGTAGTAGCAACTTGTTATCTTTATCTGGGGCATTCAATACTCCTTGTATGTTCCTTTGCAAACTTTAACGTAAAACCTTTTATTTGCAGGGGTCCCTGACATTCAAGTAATGTGTTGGTGCTCTAGATAAAGCTCGCAAGGGCTATTTATAAATAATTAAAAAACATGGAAGAGAAAAACAATAAAAATGTGTACCGAGTTGAAATTGTTAGTGATGAAGTTACAGTCGTAAAGCATGTGCTTGCTCTTGATTTAAACGAAGGTTTGAAAATAGCAGAGTCTGAGTATGAGGAGTCTGGTGCTACTGTGATCGGTATAAAATTTATTTGTAAAATAGACCTAGAATAAGATGAAATCACTACGATCAATATCTCGCAAACGTGAAAAGGCAAAGGTACGAAGAAAAAGCTACCTATGGAGAAAGCACATAAAAGAAAATGCACCAAAAAGAACGATTGAAAAGCATGTTGAAAAGTATCGCTCAGTTCATGAAGAAGTTGTCGAAACAAAGAAGTGCCCGGATCGTGGAAAGTTAGTAAAGAAAGTTGTTTATGAAACTGATGGCATAACACCAAAGCTGGAGCACGTAAGGACAAAAGTAGTCATAGCAAAGTATCGACGTGCTAGAGACTATGCAAGTATGGTGCCAAAGCCAAGGAAGTATAAAGCACCAAATCCAAACAGCAAGACAAGTATTCGAAGAAATGAGTGGGCAAAAAGAAAAGAGCAATTACTAAAATCTTAATATATTTTATATGGAACCTACAAACAAAGTTTTGAAAAGCATTGATGAAATTACAATCGATCAAATTAACACATGGCGAGTGGCTTTGTTGACTAAGGCCGCAGTTTTCCATCAGTGGATGATTCTTTATAGAAAAGATCCAAGACGTATGATTTTGGGCGAAGGAGGTCAATACAATTCAGTTGCAAGTATTGTCACAAATTGGCAAGTAAGCACAATTGAAGCTCGCGATCGTTTGTCTATATTCACCAAATTGGCAAAGGATCTATGCATAGATATTGGAGACTTTGACTCAAAGATTGAGCACCTTGTAAGTGATGAGTCTCTAAATATCCCACGGCTAGTTGACGATGAAGGCAATACAGTAATCAATAAGGCGGAGCTTGATAGTTCAATCGAAGCAGACAATGATCAGCCGGGACCTATGGGAGAAAAATAAGATGATAAAAATCGAAAAAACACTATTTCCTTTGAAAGACCTTGTGACATGGAAAAGAAATCCACGCACTATGGACGAGGCTGGAAAGGCAAGGCTCAAGGGACAATTGCTAGATTTAAAGCAGTACAAGCCTTTACTCGTGTTTTTTGAGGAGGGGTCTGAGAAAGGTATCGTATTGGGTGGAAACATGCGTTTAACATGCATGCAGGAGCTTGTAAAAGAGGGTCACAAAGAGTTTGAAAATGTATGGATATCTGTTGTAAATGCTCCAACTGATAAAGACAAGCTAAAGTATATGCTTTCGGACAATGATTCAATCGGTCGGTATAACAAAAAAGAGCTTGTCGACATGATTGATCAGGTACCAAATTTTGAAGCAGATCAATACAACATTGAAACTGGCAACTCTATTTCAATTGCTGATCTTATGGACATGTATTCTGAGACCGAAGAAGATAACTTTGATGCGGACGTTGAAGCTGCAAAAATTAAAACACCTGTATCAAAAATTGGAACCATTTGGGAGCTTGGACAGCACCGCTTGATGTGCGGTTCAGCAACTGATATTGAAAACGTATTAACCCTTACGGGGGGGGCATCTGCTGATATGTCATTCACTGATCCACCATATAACGTTAATTACGCCGGGAGAGGTAAAAATACAAGTAATACAATCCTTAATGATCACATGGATGAGGGTAATTTTAGAAACTTTCTTATCGACACTTTTGCAGGATATCGGGTAGCTCTAAAAAAAGATGCCCCACTATATGTCTGTTACGCATCAAGGACACACAGAGAATTTGAAGATGCGCTCAATGCAAATGGTTTTAAAGTGCGAACACAAATTATTTGGATGAAGACACTTGCATCGATGGGATGGGGTGATTATCGATACAAACACGAACCGATACTCTACTGTCACACTGAAGGTGAAAAAGTACCTTTTTATGGTGACAGGACACACACTACAGAATGGAAGACAAAGCCAACTGACCTCGAACTATTGCAGACCGCACGAGCTGCTCTTATTGAAGAAAAGGAGTCTGGTACAACTGTTTGGAAGTTGGGGCGAGAGTCGGGATATGTGCACCCTACACAAAAGCCGATTGAGCTTATATCGATAGCACTAAAAAACTCAACAAATAAAGGTGATCTTGTTATCGATTTGTTTGGTGGTTCTGGATCAACTCTTATGGCATGTCAGCAACTTGAAAGACGTTGCTACACAATGGAGCTTGACCCTAAATATGTAGATACAATCGTAAAAAGATGGGAGGAATTTACTGGTTTAAAGGCAAAGCAATTACAATGAAAGAGATTCACTGGCTCAACATATTATCAGCTTGCATTGTCGTCTCAATGGCACTTGCAATGTTTATTACCCTGCTTGTAAACATATGAAATGCACACGTTGTGGTAAACATAGGAAAACAAAGAAGGGACTATGCAAAAAGTGCAGGGCTGAGGTAAACAATTGATGAATATGAAAACAAAAAAGAAAAACACAAAAGTAAAAGATGAAACGCTACTGGATATCGTGAAGGAAATACGCTCGATCGTAAAGAGATTGCAACCTAGTGATCGGGTAATCATTCAAGGAAATGCCAACACTAAAATGGTCGAGCCAGTCTGTAACGGAGTTCATCCGCGCACATCAGCGGGAATTTGTCTAAATTGCGGCTATCTACACTCAAATGGATAAAGAAATAAACACACCAAAGAAGAACGTTAAGTGCAAGCATTGTGGAGCAAACATGCTTTCATACTGGCAAAACATGTCAACAGGACTATTTTCAGCTCTTATAAAAGCAATTCACTATGTACACAGGACTGGTAAAAACAGTTTCAATATCTCAAAGGATCTGACATCGCTCACTAAAATGCAGTTTTCAAACTTTCAAAAGCTAAGATTTCATGGTCTTATCGCACACGATCCAAACAAAAAAAGAAGCTGGCTTATCACAAAGAGAGGCGGGCAGTTCCTAAGGGGAGAAATAAGTATCCCTGCAAGCGTACACACATATAGAAATAAAGTAATCGGGCATTCAGAGGCACAAGTGAAAGCAAGCGATTTCATAGGTAAAATGCCGATGTTTGAATCTGAATTTGCACGTGAGTATATGGGCTTGTCTGATGAGATAACAACTGGAAAATTATTCTAAACACATGAAAAGAAAAAACATAAAAGTTCTATCACTATTTGACGGTATATCATGTGCAAGACAAGCATTAAAGAAAGCGGGTATTCCTGTCGGTGTATATATTGCAAGCGAAATCGATCCGTACGCGATAAAGATTTCGCAAAAGAATTACCCTTTTCCAGAAATTATACACGTGGGCGATATAAAAAATGTAGACTACAAGGACATGCAAGCAAGTTTTGATTTACTCATTGGAGGTTCTCCATGCCAAGACCTATCAATCGCAAAGAAGAATCGCAAAGGGTTAGACGGAGAGCGTAGTGGTTTGTTTTGGGAGTATGTACGAATACTACGAGAGGTAAAACCTAAATATTTTATACTTGAAAACGTGGCCTCAATGCCAAAGGAAGCAAAGGAAATCATTACAAAAGAGTTGGGTGTCGAACCTATCATGATAAACGCAGCACTTGTATCAGCTCAAAACCGCAAGCGATTGTTTTGGACAAATATACCAAACGTCACACAGCCAGAGGATAGAAGTATTTATTTAAAAGATATTTTAGAAAAGAGTGTTGATGAAAAATACAATGTTTATTCAGATAACTGGCGAGTTGAAAGAAACACATGTGACGTAAATGACAAAAGCAGATGTCTAAATGCAAGCAATTACAAAGGGGCATTGAACGATGGTATGAGTTTAATAAGGATTGGACAAATTGGTAAAGGGGGTCAGGGGGACAGAATATACAGTCCTGAAGGTAAGTCCGTCGGTTTATCTGCTCTAGGAGGTGGTAGAGGAGCGAAGACTGGATTGTATTTAGTAGGCAATGTAAATCCCAGTGGTAGAGGCATGAACGGTGCAGTGCATAATTCTATTGGAAAGTCGCCTACAATAAATACAAATAAAGGTGAAGGTCAAAAAATACTTGTAGGCGAGCAAATAAGAAAACTTACCCCTGTCGAATGTGAGCGCCTCCAAGGTCTACCAGACAATTACACACAGGGAGTATCAAATACTCAAAGGTATAAAGCCCTCGGTAATGCGTTCAATGTGGATGTAGTATCCCACATATTGAGTTTCATCCCAGATTATAAAAAGAACTAACCATGATTACAAAGACTACAAAAATCTATTTTGCAAAAAAGCAACTAAAAGCAGGACAATTTGTAACGAATGATGATATAGACAATATATACGATGCAGAAGTTGTACTGATAGACCACTCCCCTTCCCTTCTCAAAAAGTCATTTACAGGGACTCCCCCGCTTGAAAAGCCGAATATGGGGGAGTAACCAGTGGGGTGGGGGAGAGGTAACAAACAACGTAACAAATAAAGTTATGTGTAGTTAATGGTCATCAGTTGTCAACAGTTGCTATCAGTATATTTAAAGCTGTATAATGTAAAAAACTTATGCGCGAACTATCTGTACAAACTCAACAGCAACCTCTACCTGCCGGCCTTCGAAGCACAAAGACAAAGGCATTCAATGCTTTCGTGAAGTTCATGTCTTTACCTGACTCTGAAAAAATAAGATTTTTAAACCTAGAAAAAAATCCTTTGACTGGTGAGTACCCTCGACCCACGCAAGAACACTTTTGCAAGATGTACGGTGTGCATAGGAAAACGTGTGCAGACTGGAAAAAGAAACCTGAGTACATATCGATGGTAGACACAACCCGTAAGCAATGGGGGCTTGATAAAGTACCAAACGTTCTACAAGCACTTTATAATCGGTGCATAAAATATGGTATGGCATACGATGTTGAGACATTCCTCGCTTATTTTGCAAATTGGAACAGGACACAGATATCAAAAGTAACTGTTGAAAAGGTCGACCCTGACGATTTGCGCAATATCATTTCGATGTTGCCGATGGATAAACAAATAGAGGCTTATGAAAAACTTGCCGACATCATTGGATCTGCAAACCTCGAACGAAATATTAAGGAGGTCAACAGACTTATTACTGCAGAATCCGAAACAAATTCGGACTTTTCTGAAAAAGAAACCGATCTCACTGCTAAGGTCGCTTAGTCCAGGTATACGGTTTCCATCAAAATTAAGCCTGATATTTTCATATCTGTGGTTTCAGCATGGTCCAGACGGCAAACCTGCTAACCGTTTTATCATTAAAGGACCACGAGGAGGAGGCAAGACCCTCTTGGTTGGGGCTGTGGGGTTCGCTAGGTGGCTTTTAAAGACAAAGTCGATAGTTGTTATGGGAGGATCAATGACACAGTCACAGGCCGTGTATAACTACTTTGTCGGGCATTGCTTTGCGCACCACTCAATACACGAGCACTTGCCGAAGGAGCCTACTATGCACGAGTCTGTAACCGATGTGGGTAATTACTTCAAAGCGGTTGCCGCCTCACCAAAGCAAATCCGAGGACCTCACCCTGATGATTTGATGATCGATGAGGCTTGTGAAGCTAAGGATGAGATCATCATGTCTGCTTTGCCCATGGTTTCGTCGTCACCGAATCCGCTTGTGGTAATGACCTCTACGTTTCATAAGATATTTGGATATTTTCAAGAGACATGGGATAACGCTGATGCACTCGGGTACATACGTCTCTCGTGGGATATTTTTGATGTATGTGCAATGTTTAACCCGGACATTTGGGACGATCCTAAATACAATGCTGAAATACCCGATTTCCAAGAACTGAAGGAGCTTGCGGGCGGGCGTGTTGGTGATCCTGAAGGTTGGGTGCGTATTGATGTAATCATTCAAGCATGGAGAGAAAAACCTACAAAGGATTGGTTTTTGGTTGAGTACATGGGAACACGTCCATCTGCATCTGGTTTGGTAAACAAGCCAGAGGATGTTGATGCTTGTACAATAACCCATGAGTATCAGTTGGAAAATAATCTTGCTTATAAAAAAGGTGCAACCGTTGTCATCGGTATCGACTGGGGATGGTCAGGCATGACATCTGTAGTTGCTTTGATGGCACATGTTGATGATGTAAAAGTCCAACTTGAAAACGAAAACTTTTCACAAATTCCTGCAGCTGATATAATCGCGTACATAGTATCAATAGTTGTCAAGTATGAAGTAAGGACAATATACGCTGACTCATCGGGCAAGTTTGAAAACGATGCTTTGCGCACCGCTATCAATGAAGCTCTAAAGGATTCACGTGATCATGCATGTGTTGTCGAGGAGGTAGTATTTTCTGTACATAAATTTGGAAAGCCAAGGACTGATGCAGACGATGGTGTCATGTCAATGTTTGGAAATTACAAAGCATATTTTGAAAGGAGAAAGTTACGCATTTTAAATACACACAAGGTAGCTATTTGGCAACATAAGCGATATCATTATCAAAAAAAGTCCGACAAGCCTGACAAGGAAGATGACCACATACCCGATGCAACAATGCTTGCTTTGAAACATTGGCCTCTCGGTAAAACTGTGCCATCTATACCAAAGGGTAACAGCAAAAACGATCAAAAAATAAAAGTCGTAACTGACCGAGGAACTACAAGGGACTTTTCAACACTCACGGGCGGGCTTATGGATGAAAGATTTTAACAATAGATATATACTATACACATGGCAAAGAAAACTA
>ERZ869925.226-NODE-226-length-40444-cov-6.454356_pt1 | contig 40444 bp, 66 predicted proteins | sample MGYA00579311_ERZ869925 | MGnify/ENA primary metagenome ERZ869925 (study PRJEB32216, sample SAMN09231817) | wastewater metagenome | place: USA: Maryland | collected 2016-07-30 | study: EMG produced TPA metagenomics assembly of the PRJNA472060 data set (Reclaimed...
CAGTGCTAATTGTAATCGTAGTAGCAGTTGCACCAGGCTTTGTGGTTTTGATTGTAAATGCATCACCGTTCGAAGAACCGGATACAGTACCAACAATCGTTGTAACAGAAGAAAGATCTACGTCACCCGTAATTGTAGGGATTGTATTAACAGTCATTTGAGAGCGACGAGTAGCCGCATCAGGTGCTGTCAAGTTCATGGCGTACATAGCACCAGGAAAGCAGGTAGCTTCCGGAATCGGACCATCTGCTTTTACAAGGTAAGTGATCAAAGGATCGTCCATTACCAATGCTGTGATATCTGTAGCCGTTGTCGATGCTGGCCAGTAGCAAGTATCGTGGATGATACCATCAGTCGTTGTATAACGAACAGAATGGAGAACACCCAAGTTACCTACGTTGTTTGCAGCTTGGATGATTGTACCATCCGTTGTTAATTGTACCGGATCGCCAGCAGCTAATGCTGTGCCGTAGCCCGAAGCAATCTTGTATTCTGTCAATCCGCCAGCGTGAGGGGCACTACCCACCTTACGAGCCAAATTGAAACCTAATCTTGGTGCAGTTCCCATTCTCTTAACTCCTTTTTAAGTTATCCAGGGTTATTCCTGGAACGTTGGTTCTCTCATCATAACCCTCGATTTAGTCCCGAGGTTTCTGAAACCTTTCTTCTCAAGGACGTGTACATCTACAGATGCTACTTCCCGATCAGTATCTTCTTGGAAAGCCTTGCGACGAGAGTTGCGTAAATCACAATCAATCTTCATCAAGACCAAGTCACCCATAGTCACAAGACCAGCATGACTTTTAGTATTCTGTACACGCAAACCTTGTAAAAGATTTTGCGGAATTTCTGAGGACTCAACAAATTCGTAGCCTTCACGTTCACGACGGTTTAAGTAACGGTACTCTTCTTCACCATGTAACATCCAACGAACAGTCTTCAAATCATAGTTTTGTTTTTTAAAGTGTTCAATGAGTTCTTGGGGGAGTTTACTTTCGTTAATCCGTTCATAAACTTTTTTACGAGGCTTACGGCCCTCAGTAGCAATTGTTGTCTCAGTTGTATCGCTAGTACCTTTTGTAATCTTTGTCATAATCTAAATTCCTTCTCTTATTGATTTTTCATGATGATTGGAACATATCCATCAACACGCTTGTTATCTTCCGAAAATGCAATGCGACGAGCCATTTGTTCAAGACTAATGCCCCAACGTTCTGCTTGTTTAACATGTTCAGGTGTCAAAGTAACTGAAGTAGTCTTGCGCGATGTTGAGGATGCATGTGAGGAAGGACGAGAGGAACCAGACACAACTTGTTCAGTGGTTCTAGCCTTCTGCGATGTACTTGGTTTAACGTCTTGTTCTACATCGGTTTCAGAATCTGACGAGGATTCCTTATCCTTAAATGATACACTAGTTTTTGCCTGAACACCAAACAATTTTGGAAAGCGTGGTGCAAGACGTGTATTCAACTCATCATAAAACTCTTCTGTATTAGGATCGTAACCTTCACTAATTAATTGATTATTCTCAACAATCGTTGAGTTACGGAAGTAGGCATCTGTTTTAAACGCAGGATATTCTTCAATCCATGCCAAAGCAGCATCTGGAATATTAGGACGGTCTGGTTGACGAGATTCTGGTTTTACTGATTCGGCAGCGTCCATATCTTTCATCTCAAGACTAAGAACTTTTAGTTCCATCTTTGCATCAATCAAAGCATCTTGTAATGCCACGACTTGATCTGATTCACCATTCTGCATAGCAGTGGCTAATTGACGGGTTAAAGATACAATCTGAGCTTCTAGACTGGATTTTTGCCCAGTTTTTCCCTCTTTAATGCCTGTATGCATACGTTTTTCAAGGTCAATACGAGCTTGACGTTCTTGTTCAAGAGCTTCCTGAGCAGCTTGTTTATCTGCTAAAAGCTGTTTAATACGCTTTTGAGCACGGGAATCACGTTCTTTTTTAACTTCAGCTTGAGGCTTTTCCTGTGGCTTTACCTCTTTTTCAGGGGCTGTATCCTTTGTTTCTACTGGAACGTCAGCTTCAGGAGCCTCAGTCACATCCTCTAAAACCACTTCAATCACTGTTGGAGTAGTTTCACCAGTTGGTTTAATCTGGATTTCTTTATATTCTGTTGTCATTATTTTACTTCCTTATGAACTGTATTGTATTTCTTTAAATGATCTTCTGGAATATTAATTCTGTAGTAAGAATTGTCAAAGACTTGTGGATCTGGTAACCGTTCTACAATCTCATCATCTACAAGAAGAACATATGACACGCCTTTAAACTTACGACGAGCCCCAACATTCTTTGGGTAGGAGATAAAATCACCAACTTCCACCCAGTTCTTTTGTTCCCCGTTTTGACGATGTTCTGCTCCTTGCCAGCAGCAAGGTCCAATAGAAACAACACGACCTATGTTTGTCACATAGTTCATATAATCGATTTCAGATTCTGACATGATGATGGAAGACTTATTTTTATCCTGATGGATAGGGTATGGACGAACCAATAAACACCAACCTAATGGTTGGGGCAGGTTAGCAGGGTCTTCAACTTCTGGGGGTGTAATCCAAGTATTTTGGTCTAGTTTAGTATTAGCTAAGTAAGAGTTTGGTGCATTACGCATTTTTTGTCTTTCTGTACATTAACGATTGTACGCTTCGATGTTAGTCCCGTGTATTACTGGTTTTTGAAATAAGCCTTTAATAGCTCTTCAAAGATAGTGCGAGTAGAACGAATACCCCGTAGTAAACCTACATTTATCTGGTACTCATCCTGTGGTAGTGCTGAAGAAGTCATATAGTGAATACAATCTTCTTCTTGTGATGCGAGTTTCCGAAGAAACTCTTTAGCAAACATAACTTCAATATTCTCAACCATTGTAATATTATATCATATGGAAAAGATTAAGTCAAATTTACTTTCCCGTGGGTGGTTTAGGCGTGTGTTTGGCCTGGTGTTCAATTAAATCTTTTTTAGTCTTAAGTTCATAACCTTGGGTTACACCAGCAATCATGCTATCAAGACCTTTCGTTGTAACAAGCATATCTTTCTGGGCTTTGATCTTTTTATCCGTTTCTTTAGCACGGTTCGCTTCTTTAATAGCCGCAAGTTGAAGGTTCTTGGCTTTAAGAGCCAATTCAGCTTTATCTTTATTCTCTGTATGGATCTGTTTACGTTGTTGTGTTTGAGAATCCATAATTTCAGCTTGGGCAAGAAGTAACGTAGCTTGATCTTTTGGAGATTGCTTAGCCTGTTCAATCTGGTTTTGTAGATTCTGGATATTCATTTGAGCAACTTGGGTTGCAGCCTGAGCCATGGCTTGTTCAGAAGGTTCTTGACCAGACTGCTGCATCATTGCCTGTGTCTGTTCAGCAAAGTTCAAGAGCATGTGTTCTTGGACATTTGCTTGGATAGCTATAGCAGCTTTCTGCATCATAGGGTTTTGACCAGACATAGGGTCTTGCAAGAAGGCTTGCTTTAAGGCAATATGAGCTTTATGGTCTTGACCAGGGAATGCTTTGATAGGTTTACCTTGTACAGCCATTTGAATATCCGTCATAGGATCTTCTTGCTGAGCTTCTTCTGGTTTTGGTAAGATCTTATCAATATTAGTGAAGTCCATATTAGTATACACATGTTTCAAGACTTCACGCATATCATGAAGCTCTGGAGCCCGCATAGCAAACTCATACATTGTCTGAGCTTTAGTCATACGCTGAGCAGATGAAGCTGTATTAGGATCTGAAACAGGGATAACATCAACGCGTGAATCATAATCTTCACGTGTGACTCTCATTGTAAAGTTTTCAATATTGTATTCTAAATCATCTGGTAATGTTTCAGAATTGATTTGAGCAATAATCTTTAATTCATTATCTAAAGCATTATGTAAACGTTTATGAATAGCAGAGAAGAATTTATTCGAGGCTTCAAGTAGAGCCATCGTTGTCCCAACAGGACCATAGTTTGTCGAGTCAGCAATTACTTGTTCAGTGGAGTCAGCAAACTTCTGACCCTTAACATCCAAAAACTGAAGCATTTGATAAAGAACATTAGAAGGCTCTTTAAATGGCATTACCATTAAAGCCTTGTTAATGTCTTGAACGGATGTCTCTAACTCTTTAAATTGACCTGGGTAGATGGGTTGACCATCATCTACAATCCGTACACCTTTAAGTTTAAATCCCCCTTGCAACGTAGCAAACTGGCCAGCATCGACGAGTGATCTAAGAGCGGCAGTGAGGGACAATTGAAGGTTGCCCAAAAGATGAAGAAACCCAAAACCATAAAAGTTAAATGAAGGAACAAAGGAAAAATGGGAGAAAGGACATTTCTTTTTACGCTTAGAATCGCCTTCTTTCCAGTTGCGACGTAGTCCGAGAATACGACCTGAGCCCGCATCAACAGTGATAATATACGGGGAGGCAAGCTTATATTTATGCACGCCTTTTTTCGTAACTTCATCGATACCCTCCACAAAGATATTAATATGTTGTTCGTACAAAGTATAGACTTTGTCACGTTCTCCAAGACCTACTTTAATCCCAATGAGTTCATGCGTCTTCTTTTGTACTGGGGTTAATTTAGGTTCAGTGGGGATACCAAGTTCTTCAGGCTTTGTATAAAGACCCGCATTGCAATCAGCATCTAATTCGTAATCTGTCTTGTAAAGGACATGCGTATAGCGATCAGCACGATAAAGATCTGATGAAGAGTTAGGAACAATAAATTGATCAGCAGGGACAAACTCAGAACAAGGACGCTCTAAATGTGCATTATAGTAAGTCTTCTTAAATCCTGATCCAACTAAAGGTACGTAAAGAAGCATACGCTCTGAGTCAGTATAGAACTCAGTCATTTCTTGCGTAATCTGGTAGTTCATATGGTTCTTAACACGATTGGCTTGTTGTTCACGCTCTAAAGTCACATCACCCATGATACGTGTTTTAACAGGACCATTTGAAGGAAGCAGTTCGTTTGAAGCTTTAGACTGAAACTTGACAGCTGATTCCATGAGGAGTGGGTGTTGGGCAGAGCAAGCACCTTCAAAAGGTACATTCTTATCTTCCACTTTGACACCAAGGAGATCCATACCAAATTCAATGGTCTTCATCCAATCAGAACGGGAGTTCTCATCAGAAGCAACATTAGCAAGAACCAGGTCAGCTAGGCGCATCTTTTCATCTTCAGTGAGATCATCAACTAGGTTAGCATAGAATGATTTAGGTTCATTGGAGTACGAACCAAGACCTGTTTCTGAAGGTTCGGAGAAGTCAACCGTAAAGGTCCCATCTGAATTAGCAATAGTTGTTGCTTCTAGGTTGTCCAGTGAATCAGCTGTAACCGTTGAGAGATCGGGTGATGTTGTGCTAGGAGCTTGTCTTGTAATGGCCATGGTTCCTCTATTATACGCTATTTATTAATCGTTGTCAAAACTTAGTGTCTTGGCATGACATTGGACCAATAGGTCCCACGTCTTTGCTGTATGATGTCGTCTTCCCATCTATTGGAGTACCCATCGTTATCAATCCTATAGTTATCCCTCATCCAGATAACAGCTGAAGAAACACAGTCAGTTAAGTCGTCCCTCTGGTTCTTTAAACGAGGTTGAAAAGAACAGACCTCATCTACAACCATATTTGCCCATTCTTTATCTGCTGGGACTAAGACTCGACCAGCTTGGAAGTAAGGAGTAGTGGCTTGAAGACGGAATGCCTTATCCCCTTTAGGCTTATAAGGAAGAACTGGGAGAGATCTCTTCTGCATCTCAGGAATAAGGAGCATACCAGCTGACGTATCCTCCACTACAAAGTACTCTGGAGAATAGATCGAATCTATCTCCTTCATCTTAACACAAAGTTCTGTTAAGTCCCAGTGACCCCTATCAGCTCCTAGAAGGATCATAGAATCTTGAGCAATCTGAGTACCATCAAGGGAGTCTAGCATATTAGAAAATACCCCCCATACGGTGTAAGCAGAGTAGTTAGCAGCTTCCTTTTGAGAAAGAGCTGTATCTATGGTGACGAGGATCAGTCTACATTGGGGTGGTTTAGGTTTAGTCCAGTATTTCCAATCGGTTCTCTTGACAATCGACCCTTCTTCAAGGATAGGGGTCTGCATATAGAGGGCTGCCCACTCAATAGAAGGCATTGTCTCCTTCTTTTCTTGTAAAAGAGCTGTAGGCCAGAACTCAGGCCAGAAGGAAGTTCCTACTTTGAACCTTGTATCTGTGTCTGGTAGTCCTTTTCTTAGGTAATCAGAGGCTTCTTGGTCCAAAAGAGCTGGGATCTTAATGACTTTCCATGGTCGTGAGGTCTTTTCATCTACTTTTAACATGAATCCAGATAGATCTTCAACAAACCAACGAGTATTAATGATGATTTCAGCCCCTCTAGGAAGCAAACGTGTTCTTAAACCCTTACGATACCATTGATTTATCTCTTTTCTACCTGTATCAGTGGTCTGTTCAGTGATGGCATCATCCACTAAGGTGATATGAGCCCTTCGACCAGCAATATTCTGCCCAGCACCCCTTGCTACGAACCTACCCTTCTTGGTTGTATCCCAACGACCAGCTGATTGGACATCTCTCTTAAGAACAGTCCCAGGGAATATAGCTTGGTATTGTGGTGTATCAATTAAATCCTTGGTTGGCCTACCAAAGTTATCTACAGCAAACTCAAAGTCAGAACCAATAACAAGGAAACACCAGTGAGGGGATCTACCTAAACACCATGCAGGGAATAAGTTAGAGGCTAACCTAGACTTCATAGAACCAGGAGGTAGCATAATCTGTAATCGAGCTGGTGTCTTCTCATGATCAGCTACTGATTCATAAACCTTTTGTAACTCTTCACAGATTAAGTGGATGTGTTGTCCATCAATGAAGGCTTCAGGTAAGATGCTTGGAGCCATGAGCTTAGCAAAGGTATAGAAGTCAGTTCTAGCCTTGGATATCATCTTATCCAGGAGTTCATTCTCTAGTAGTTCTATTTCTTTTGTAGTTAAAGTCATTCTATAATACCGTTTTTAAGCTATTAGAGGGGTTTCTAGAGGGGTCTAGGGGTATGTTGGCTACTACCCTACCTAAAACTATTACTCTTCTTATACGTCCTTCTAATAAATTTGTTTTGACCTTGGTGTCCGAATCGTGTAGAATGGGGGATCAGGGGGTACTAAGGGAATCAAGGACACTAACTCTAGACATTGAGTTATAGGAAATTACTTAGGAATATGTCCTAGGAATTAATCTTAAACTTATTATAGGCCAACTGGGTAAGTACTTGATATTCCACAATTGTTCTATTTAGTACTGTTAACATCCTTAAGCATATCCCTTAGTTTGGCTATACGTACTTCAGTTGGATTAACCTCATCTCCCTCATCTTTAAAGGCTTGGACATCATTCTTAACATTAGTTGATTGTTCTTCATCTTTCTTAACAGAGATCTCCTTAGTCCCAAACAATCCTATTAGCTTCCCCATTAACTCAACAGAGGTATTCGCCTCTTTTAGTTTATCAATGGTCATTGCTTGATCGTATACTGCCCTTAGCTTCTGAATGATCTCTACTTCATCCAACATAGCTACCTTAGCTCGTTCCTGTTGTAACCAGGCAATGTAGTCCTTCGACCCATCCAACTGTTCAACCTGCCAACCAGTCCTGGAGAGACCTGCCTTATCCTGGGCAGTGGACCCAGCCTTCTCAGCTGCTACCCCCTGCTTTAGACCTTTGGCCCTATACTCACAGTACTTCCTTTGGAATGGGGTCATGTTATCAACCACTGCTTGGATATTCTCAGGTAACTTACTCATGTAATCTCTCCTTTTAAAGTTATAAAATTATTATATCATAATTACAATAACTCAATGTACTACTTTTCTATTGTTTTAAACTCCTATAGAATGATCCATAGAATACCCACCACATATCTTATTGAAAAATTTATAAAAATATTTTAGAGACCGATACATTAAACTCCTAGGCGACTTAGGTAATAATATTACCCTGAATTTTAAGAAAATACATTATAAATTTTTTTAGGGCCTAATATGCTAACTAGCCCCCCTAGACTTTTTCCCCGCCCCCTTTCCATAATACCATTTTCCCTAAAACTGCTTAACATATTGTTAATGAACAATTTATTCTGACTAATATTCTCCATCCTCTTTATGTAAAAGCAATATAATTTCCATTGTCATATTCAAATTAACGAGTTATTAACCATAATGTTTAGTCCAAGCACTAAGCCGTAGGATTATGGGAAATGGGCTGGGCAGTATTATGACAAATGAGTATGGAAAATATTTTTCGGGATTATGTAAAGGTAATATTATTATTCTCATTTTGTTATTATGACTACTCATTATGTTAATTTGAGAAGGTTTTATGTAAAGGCGTGACCCTTTTTCATATGTTTTTGACATAATCCAGACATAGTTTTCATAGTAATAAATCTTATGACAATTCGATTTTACTTGACTGCGAATCAGGGATATGCAAGGATTTTGAGGCTGATTCGGGCTTGTGCCTGATTCGTTAACCTTATTATGGAGAATGTGAGTATGAACTCTGATTATGTAAAAAGAATGGACTGGTTTCAGCACCTTACCTTTATGTTAAATGAAGGTATTTATGAAAAAGAATACGGTTTTCCAGAAGTAGAGCAAGATTCTGACAATTCGGAGGAGGAATAATTATGAAAACTTACCTTAATATTATGGTAAATGGCGTTGTGCGATATGGCATCGTTATGGAAAAAGAACGCGGTTATTTACGAAAAGTCATTGATTCTGTAAAGAAGGACATGGCGATGGGTATTATGTTAAATCCTATTATCCATATTCAAAAAGCGTTTTATGTCAATGATTTATGTGAATTAGGCGCACCACATCGTATTAACATAACGTAAAGGACAGGTATTATGAATAATACACTTATGACAAATAGCGACTGGCTAACTATTATGGAAATGCTTAGGACTGCGGGTTATGACAAATTCCCTGAAGGTTCTTATGTCAACTATGTTTATGACAAATTCAAAGAGCACGTTTATGAAAATGAACTTTATGTAGAAGGACATTAATTATGACAATAAACAAACCGAATAACCATAATCACTCTAACCAAAACGCCTATATTATGGATAATCTTGAGGATTTACATAACTGGACAATCTCTGATAATATGGAGTTAGAATATGAAAAATTCCAATACGCGCAGATTATGGAAAGGGATTAACATTATGGAAATACTCTTTTGTTTAACATATTTAGTGCTTTACATATCCTTTCCCATTATGGTAATAGTCCTCTTATTTGACATAGACTAAACCATACACATTATGACAAACCTTAGTCCCTGATTATGAAAATGTAGTCAGGGATTTTTTTATGTCTAATGTTGGTTATGTAAAATCCTTATATGGAAACAACTATCACGTTATGACAAATGAGATTATGGTAAATAGATTTCACTTGCGAATCACTGGAAAATATGCTAGGACTTATTATGACTAATGATTCGGACTATTGACTTTATCTGCGAATCATGCAAGGAGTTATTATGACTATTGATTCGAATCAGGCAAACGAATCGATTCGGAGAATCACCTGTAGATTATGGTTAATAACACCTATTTTATCCAATAATATCAATAACTTAAATAATGCTTTACATTAAGCCCGAATCATGTTCATATGATGGTATGGAAGCGAACAACGATTTTTCGCGGTTTACCTTCCTAACATGGCTTAGTGTCCGGCTCATTTACATATTCAGGGCGAGTATGTGTTATGAAAATTCCACGTCATAGAAGTATGGCTATATGGGAATTAAAATCAGAGCATGGTTTACACCACAAGTGTATTTCCATAATGAGTAAGGATAAAGTTACGAGTTATATGTAAATAAGTCGGGCACTACAGTTATGTTAAAGAATACTGATTATGTGAAAGGTAGGTAATTATGAAAATTAGCCATAGTGAACGATTGCGTCAACAACGTATTATGCAATCTATTAAAGAGCATAAACATAGACAAGAACATTATGAAAAGTTCCTTGCTCGTCGTTCCCATAATATCAAGCATAAGATTGCGCCTTCACATATTACATTGGATTCAAAGGGGTTTAGAATATGACAAATGAACGATTAACACGCCAAAAGATTATGGCTAAAGAATGGTCTGAGAATATGGGAATTAAACCCCATAAGAATAAGTCAAATCAATTACAATGGGGCGCAACATTTATTGATAATAACGGAGTTATTGCAAATCGCAAGAAAACTATTAACGGTAAACTGAATCCACATTCCAATTTCCATATCTCTACAACAGGGGTAGGGGTTACGAAAAAGATTATTAAGGAAAAGAAAATCACATTCCATAAACCCAAGCGTATCAAACAGGAAGGTATTAGGGAAATACCCCAACACTATCTGAATATGGTTGACCGTTTGCATAAAGAAAGGGTGGCTAGTTATGAAAAAACCAATTGATCTTTCAAAGAAACAAGTTTTCCGTAATACAATTATCAGGGATTATGATAAACCCCGTATGCTCAAGGGTTATGTCAATACCCAATTACATAAATCGAGTAAAGCGCGTATCCTTGTAATACGTAAACAGGATAAAAGGCGGGTACTATCACAGGCACAGGATTCTGTATAATCACCCCAAAGGATTATGCAAAAAGGTTGTAGGCTTACCATAAACCTTCACCCGTTAATCCCATAAGACATTGTGTTTTCATGGCATTAACATAACATTGGAGGAACTATTATGACTAACCAAACATACATTATGACAACGGATGAAGCTGTACAACTCAATGTGCGTATGGATCAATACAAAATTAACCTTGTAGGATTCAAAGGTGATACTCATACCCTTGCGTATGATACCCTGCGCCATTTCCATAACACAGGCAATCCTTCCCTTATCCAAAAGTTTTATGACATTCTGGCAGAAGATAAACTGCTACGTAAGTCAGGTTATGCAAAATGGATTCTGGAATATGCACCTGTGGTCTTTAATGAAGAAAAGAAAACATTTTCCAGAAATAAAAACCCCAATGCAGGTAAAGCCCTGTATATGGAAAACCCTGACCAAGCCGCGCCTTTGTTGGCTAGTGCTTATGGTAAAAAATTCTGGGAAATGGATGGTGGTAACGAACAAGTTAACAAAACCACGCCTGACCGTATTATGGAACGTCTGACTTCCTTGATCAATGTTATGACTAAGGAAGCAGAAAAGGGTGAAGTACCGGCGGAATTTACAGAAGTATATTCCCGTATTATCCCTGCCTTTCAAGGCGTTCTGGAAATTGTAACACCTGTTACGACAAAGGAATTGGAAAAGCACGTTACGGAAACTCAAGTAGCTGCTTAACATAATCCGTAGGCGCACACACGCCTCTCTGTAAACTTGACCCCTAGTTATGGCTAATCCCATGGCTAGGGGTTCTTTTTTCATATTAGTATTTACCATAGTCTAAGCAAAGATTATGGGAAAGAGTAGTGGCACTACTATCATGCACTATGCCCACGGCCTCAACACTGACTATACCCACCCCGTAATTCTTAAGCGTAGGTACACCCCCTTTGCATAGAAGTAATTTCTGCAAAGTACCTATGAACGGTTTTTACGTTTATGCTTACAGCCAGCCCTGATACACACCTGTAACTCTGCCCTCTTAGGACGGTAGCCTTAAAACGTATCTAATTAAAACATAAAGAAGGAAAGTATTATGACCGAGACAATTAACTTTGAGGTACCACTTGAAATGCCTAGAGTACAGGCACTTGCTAAGGTAGAAAAAAGGGTAAAAGAAAACCTAGCCAAAGAAGCTATCCAAAAGGTAGATGCAATTAAGGAAATCCTACACGACTGCATTCAACGTAATATGATTATGGAAGCAACCATCATTATTAAAAACTCTACCATTGAGTTTCTTAAAGCGGCTGATACGATGGGTGTCACAACCATGGAACTAGCTTCTAATGTAGGTAATCAGGCAGTTATTAACTTAATTAAAGATAAGATTAAGAAAGAATTGGAACACAAGGTATATGGAACATAATAAGCATTTAGAAGAAGCCATAAGGGTTGAGGTAGGTGTGCCTATCCCCATGCTTCAAACCTTCTCTAAGCCCTATGTAATAGGCTATAAAGATGGTGTACCCATTAAACGGTATCCTAAAGGCTATGCCCATGGCTATACCAAGGTTGATTGGGCTAGTAATTTTAAAGAGTTTAAGGATTTTAAAATATCCTTATCATTAGAGGAAAAGGAACTATGCAGGGCATTTCAAAACAGTATGAAGAAACAACAGAGGAAGTCTTAAGGAATTATCTAAACGCTGGTAAAGTCCAGTCCTTAGCCCTTGATCTACACAATCTACAAGATATAGCTGGTATTGTTAGAGAGTGGGTTAAAGACAATCATCCTAGTCCGTGTGCTACTACACACCCTATGATCTTGACTCTATCTAAGTTAATTAATGACCATAAGAAACAATTACTAAGACTTAAGTCTCAAGTTTAACCTTGCAATCATAACTAAGTCCTTAATTAGTAGCCTATATTAGTTATTCTACTTCATGTTGATTCAAAAGATGGTTAGGTAAGTTGTCTTTGTGTTCTTGGACAATGTCTTAAACATAGTTTAGATTCTAGCATATTTTTTAATGAAAGTCAAGTAGTATAAGAATAATAATTTAGAATTCCTTAAACCCCTCTTAAGATTAAGAAATCCCATCCCCCGTAACGTTCGACCCCCTTCCCTTATAGGAGTGTGCAATGCAAGAACATACTAATACTATGATGTATTCTCTCAATCAAGACCCACCTGATTCGAGAAACTACACTCGACCAGATCATTTCTTCTTTAAACAGAAGGATGATACCAGACACCTTCAACTCATGTTGATTGGTGATACAGAAGAATTTTAAATAATTCACCAAGTCACTGACTAACACCTCTGAGTATAGGACGCTATGCCCTGTCTTAGTTAATACTTGGTAATACGGTAGGGTGTCTAGTTAGGTAACTGCTAGAGGTTTAGGGACTAAATTGCCCTGATTTATCACACCCTACCAATAAATTTTACTAATACTATTAACCTTAACCTATGGAGCGTACTATGAAGATTATTGAAGCACTAAAAGAAATCCCTCTGATTGAGAAAAAGATCAAAAAGAATAACGAAGATGTTCTTCGCTACTCTGCTACCGTAGATAACGGTACACCTATCTTGTACTTTACTACATTGGAAGAACAAAAACAAAAGGTACTCTCCACTGTTCAATCAACTAAAGACCTTGTCTCTCGTAGAGCAGCTTTGCGCCGAGCCTTGGCTTTGACCAATGCTAAGACAGAGGTTACTATCATGGGCTTGACTAAAACCATCACAGAGTGGATTGAATATCGTCAGTTCGGTCTTACCAAGCTAAAAGATACGTTTGGTTATATTGATCAATCAAATATTAATGCGCGTAACGCAGCTTCAAAGACACCTATTCCAGATGCTACAGTAGGTATCAAGGTTGTTGCATTGTATCCAGAAGAACAGAAGAATGAAGAGATGTCCTTCCTCTTGGATCTCGGTAACAGTATTGATACAACTCTTGAGATTACCAATGCCACAACTGATTTGGTAGAAGTTTAATTAAAATATTTATTTGCATAGTGTAAAAGGAAAAATTTATAGACCTCTGACCACGAGAGTTTCGTGTTACCCTTCAAATGGTTGTAGCAAGGATGATTCGATCCATCCGACTTGTCAAGACTTAAGACTTAAGATTAAAGAGTTAAGTTAGTAAGGTTGAAGGTTAAAGATTGAAGTAGTACGGAAATCCATATTATTTCTAGTGGGTGTCTATACCCTATCCAATAGAACTGGCTATTATGCAAATAAACCCTTATTTAGGAGTGCACCATGGATATTATTAAATCAGCTTCACAATACACTAAAGAAGATTGGGATAAGATTCGAAAGGCTAGAGAAAATCTAAAAACTGAACTTGATGAAGAAAAAATTAAATTACTTCAAAAACTGATTAAACTGCATGATTCGGCAAAGATAAAATTTGATAAAGAAACAGCTTATCTAGACGATATTGAGCGTAGAATATTGGCTGCTCGTAATATCCAAGAGATGCCACGTATACAAGATAATGGGGAGTATTATTAATGGATATAAATTTAGCTCAGAATATGTCAGATCATTCTATACTTGTATCATTTGACATGAAAGTAAATGATTTTGGTGTTCAAACTTGTTTAGTTAACCCAAAGTTTATTGAGTCAGTAACATCAGAAGATGGTGGTATACCAACGAAGATATGGTTCAATTCTAGAAATTATATCGAAGTGCTTCATAATTATAAAAAAGTTATTGAGATTTTAGAAGAGGCGAAAACCATAATAATTCCAGTTAGGAAGTAACATGCAATACAATACAGAATCACGGTGGCCAATTAAGATGTGGACAGATAATGTTCCTGTTGAAACGGTTGCCCTTCAACAGGCATAATCCACTCTTTCTTGACACCGTGATACTGAATGTGGTATAATACATTCTATGACAAGTAAAGAATGTAAAGATCGGTATTTTCAAAAGGTTTATGCCAATGCAGCAACTATCTTATGCGCATGTGGTTGTGGAAAGACCCTAAAAAATAAAGATAAGTATGGACGTGATCGAAAATTCATCACTGGACATAATGCCAGAAAATACTATGGCGAAGATGCTTCAAGATGGTCGGCAGAAAAGCGTTGGCGTAATAAAAATCCTGATAAGGTAAAAAATAGAAAACGCGAGTACTACAGACAACGAAAGCTGCAAGCTATGTCGTTAAAGAGTAACAAATGTCATACTTGCAATCTTGAATACAATGGAACTAACGCACCTGTATTTGAGTTTCATCATACAGATCCTACAACAAAAGAATCAGGGATAACGCGTTTGTTAACCAACAAAGCTTGGGATGTAACTCTGAAAGAATTAGAACAGTGTATATTGCTATGCGCTAATTGTCACAATCAATTTCACGGAGGTCAGTGGTGAAACAGAATTATGATTTTATTAAAGGCGGGGCTCCTATTAGAGCCTTTACACAACATGTACCATTCGATCAAAATGCCAAAGATCAAATTGTGAACCTATCTCGATTACCTTTTGTTAAAGGGATTGCCGTGATGCCAGACGTGCATTTAGGAGTAGGTTCATCAATTGGTACAGTTGCTGCCCTAAAAGGGGCGATAATTCCTTCAATTGTAGGTGTAGACATTGGCTGTGGAATGATGGCTGTGAAGACAACTATCATGGCTAAAGATTTACCAGATAATCTTCATCTTATTCGTTGTGAGATTGAGAAAGCTGTCCCTCATGGTCGTACAAACAATGGTGGGAAAGGCGATAGAGGCGCATGGCATAATGTTCCAGAGTACATGGGCTCTAAATGGAAAGAACTCTTTGAGGATCGTTATAAAGCCATCACTGAAAGACATCCTAAAGCAGAAGCCTTTAATACAGCCAATCATCTTGGAACCCTTGGCGGTGGAAACCACTTTGTCGAGATGTGTCTCGATACCCTTGATCATGTATGGATCATGCTTCATTCAGGATCTCGAGGGCTTGGTAATAAAATTGGGCAGTACTTTATTGCAAGAGCCCAGCAAGAGTGTGAAAAGTATTTCATCCAATTACCAGATAAAGACCTAGCATACCTCGTAGAAGATACTGATCTCTACAAAGACTATGTTGAAGCAGTGGAATTGGCGCAGGAATTTGCCTATCTTAATAGAGCTATTATGATGCAGAATGTTTTAAAAGCCATTCGTATTCATATCCCTCAAATGGAAGTAACTGACACAGCCGTTAATTGTCACCATAATTACATTGCAAAGGAGCACCACTTTGGACACAATGTCATTGTCACACGAAAGGGCGCGGTTAGAGCTCGAACTACTGATCTTGGGATTATCCCAGGCAGTATGGGAGCTAAGTCATTCATTGTCAGAGGTAAAGGCAATGCTGAGTCATTCTGTTCCTGTTCCCACGGTGCAGGAAGGGTTATGTCACGTAATGAAGCGAAAAAACTTATCACCATGGAGCAACACTTGCAGGACACACAGGGTATTGAGTGTCGTAAAGATGAAGAGGTTATTGACGAATCTCCAAGAGCTTACAAAAACATAGATGATGTAATGAAATCACAAGAAGATCTTGTAGAGATTGTAGCAACATTGAAGCAGGTGCTATGCGTGAAAGGTTAGATATGCTAGATAAATTCATATATTACGTTGTTGGTACAATATTAGTCATGGCAATTGCTTCAATACCTATCTGTTTGATTGGTATTATTTGGGTTGAGGATACAATATTTTGGTGGAAGGTAATAGGAACTGATCTAGTAATTATTCTGTTTATTGGAATGGTAATTGGGGAAAGTCCCTAAATAATAATTAAGGAGTAATCAATGCGTAGTTTATGGGATAAAGCAAGATTGTACGGCAAGGTATCACTTTATACCCATGACGATGGTACTGTTTCATGCACTATTACCTTCAATTCAATTAAACACACAGAGTTAAAAGCTAATTCAGGATATGGTTTAAAATGCCCAGAAAAAGCCCTTGAAGCAGCCATTAAAACAGCTGATGAAATTGTCCAATCTACTACCTCTATGGGTGAGAAGATTAAATCACTATTACTAGGAAGTAAATAATATGCGTATCATAGAAAGACTATCCTTATGTCTACTCATGGTTATGTTGTTTTGTTCCCTACTCTTCTATAAAGACATCCGCTTTAATGATGAGCAGAATTGTCAGAACCTCTCCTCAGCGATGCTTAAAGTAGCCCATGCTGGGTACTCGTTTGTTTCGACCTCTGTAAATTTTGAAGGTTTAACCATCATCACCTATATTAATCCAGTGGATCGTTCATGGATTATCTTTAGTCTTGAGCCGTACTCTCGTACTGTATGTCATTATGATCATGGTACTAATTATATCTTTGCTATTTAGGGAGAACTATCATGACAAGTTTAGATTTATCTGGAATACCAACATGTCGTTACTTCCCTAAGTACAAAGGAAAGCGTAAGCCTAAGTGTGGTTGCCTACCTTGTCAAATTATTTATCATATTGTTAAGATGGGTGGTCATGAAGTCATATGCAAACCGAAGAACAAAGAGAAGCCTTAGCCTGTCTTAGATGGTTGTATCTTGGTACTAACCTAACAACAGATGAAAAAGTAAAGTTCTATACTACAGTTGAAACCTTTATTTTAGGAAAAGATAATGACAAAAAAGAGTGATGTTATCATAACTATTATGGAGCATTTACATGAAATGATTATGGATGGTGACTTTTCACGTTCTGATGTTGAGGAAGCTTTGTCTGATAAAAATTTTAAAAGAAAAGTTATGTTATTCTTAAATAATTATTGGGTGTAAGATGAAAACATTAATACTCCTATTAAGTATCCTATTTTATCCATGTATTGTTAAAGCAGATCGTTTATCCATTGATGTTGGTGCTACAGTTATACAAATGTGTCAGATTAATGATACTTGTGAAGATAAATTCATTGTCGTTGTAGATGAGGATGGTATTGTTAATTTTTGAATATGGGCGGTCGGCGTGGAAGGACACGCGATGCTGCATGGAACGGCTGTTGAGAAGGAACCATGCGGCTGACCACCACATAACAGTCAGCGGGTATCAAGCCCTGCACCGCCCACCAACTTTTAAAGAAGGAAGTTTACCCATGGAAAAAGAATTTGATAATGAAGTGAAGACAATGGATCTACGTTTCTTAGTCTTTCATGACACCTATGGCTCTATCCGTAAACTTCAACAAAAAATTATTCGATGGCATTCATCAAACCCATTAGATAAATGGGAAGTCTGGGATTTCGTAGAACAAAAGGATTTAGGGAATGAAAAAACCTAATGGCACTCGCTTACTTGACTTGCTGGATATGATGCAAATTAGTATTGAAGCCGAACACAAAGATCCGAACAATATTGATTATTGGGACTTTGAAATTGATGAAGGTCTTTTAACAGAAGAAGAGTTCAACTATGTTCGAGAAAATTATGATTGGGTAGTTTCAGCGTACCCTAAAAAGAAAGGGACATAGTATGAAAAGAACCTTTGTAGATGATTTAATTCTATGTACTATTGTAGTATTCTCCAGCTGGGCTGGTGGAGAAATAGCGCTCCACAAGTTTACTGAAAATTATTCAGTAATTTTAGTTCAAAAGAAAGATTCTGATTACCTCTTAAACCAAGACACACAACAAGGTTGTGCTTATTCAAAGGGTTGTAAAACAAATGGCAAAAAGAAGAACGCTTCAGGAGATAGAGACCCTTCTAAATAACTTCTGTTTACTTGTGTGGTGTATAGAAAAAGACTGTGGAAATACTTCTTATTTAAAGAATATTAAAAGAAAAGCGAAAGAACTTCGTAAAGAATTAAATAATGTTCCTGTACCTACATACCTTAGAAAGTGAGGTTACTATGTATGAGATGTCTTATAAATGTAGAGATATGGTTTTACGGGTATGTAAATACCCAGACTTAGAACTCTTTAATAAACTAAAGAAACAAACCTCAAACTCTAATAAAGAGTTAAAGGTACGTACTCAGATCTTTGAAACAGTCGCTCTAATAAAGAAACTATTTAATCATGATGTCTTTGCTCGTAAATTTGGTAAGGTTAATCTTTGGAACCTAAGGCCTAAAGCGTTAGAGAATTTACATTGGTTTGCTAGGTTTGAGTACCATTATTTATCAGCCGCTCAAGAAGAACATCAAAAGCAAGTACGTAATAAACTCTATGTTATGGAGGGTAAAAATGTTCCAAGCTAAACCCATGTTTCATGGGAGTAATCCAGTACCTAAAGAACCAATGTATAAAATGGTTGAAAGCTATTCAACCCCACCAACTGACTTTAGAGTCTCGGTATTAAAGTATACACCAGTACCAACACAAATTGTACCAATTGTTTCTAATACAACATCTAAGTAATTAAATAGGAAGGACAACTATCATGAAGACAAAACGTGTACTGAAAACTGACGCAACAAACGGTGTCGTTAAGACAACAACGAAGAAGCGTGTCAATCTTATGGGCACTATTCGTTCAATCTTTTTTGAAAATAAAGACTATTATCTAACATCGAATGATGTTCTCCGCCTACTTGAGAAAGAAGGAATTAAACCAGCCCCCACACGTGTTAACACAGCTCTTCTACTACTTTCCGGTAACGGCTCTCATATTCATCCGTCTAAGCGTAGAGATGTTCTTCTTCGGGAAGAAATTAGTGAGGACTTGATGACAAGTACAACACATACGAGTACAAAGTATGTGTATAAATTTAATGTACGTGGTAAACAATCTGGTAAACCAGCGTTATTGAATGTACAATACAATAACATTACTAAAGCTAAATTCATTAATAAGAAATTTCCAGTATAGGTGAAGCATGTCAGAGACACACAAAAACCAAACTATTCTACGTCAGTTGCACTCGACGTATACGGAACCACCGTTGCTGGAAATCGCAATGCACTCCACAGATCTGGCGTTTTCTAAACTTTCTTCTGAAAAGAACCCAATCTTTTTGGGAATGGAATGGGAAACAAAACTCCCTGATTCATACAAAACTCAAAAAGAAATTATTCAAGAAGCATTGAAAACACCTATTAAAGATTACGTTAATTACTCGTATGGTGGGTATCCGTTGGAAATGCGAACAATTCCAGCTACAGCATTGTTCTTGAAACAAGCCTTGAAAAAGTATATGTTTGATACTAAATTAAACAGACACTTTGAAGAGTATTCCGCTGCTGGTATTCATATTCATATTGATAAAAGAGCTTTTACGAAAGAAACTTTAAAAAAGTTTATTATCTTTGTTTGTCATACCTCAAATAAAACTTTTATCGAATCAATTGGTGGTCGCCCACTAACTAATAAATGGTGTCGTCCAGCCTTTCTGAATCTAAAGTTTATGAAAGATGGTAAAACAATTCGTGGCACAAGTATGACTATTTGTGACCGTTTGCAAAAATCCATTCAGGAATCAGAACCATCAGGAAAGAACGTAGCTGTCAATACACATACTGATTTTAAGACCGTTGAGTTTCGTATCTTTGCCACACAAACATCTGAACAAAAAGTTTTGAAAAACCTAGAGTTTACAGATGCTCTGGTACGTTATGTACGAACATCAACGTATAACAAACTAACACCAGAAGCATTTGTTCGTTGGCTACTGCCAAGAGCAGATCTTTATCCCTACCTCATGCAAGAGCCAGTAATTAAAAAGATTATTGAGAAACTTCCACGGGTTAAAGGTAAAACTAAAGTAATGATTAAATATTTTGTAAAAGGAAAAATAGAAAATGCTAAAGACTTTCTTAAGAAAACGAAAACTAATATCACTTCTAAAAAATCCAAAGTATCCTAGAGGACGTTCTTTAAGCGCACTTGCTTCAGGTATGGGTCTTACCATTTCTGAAACTGAAGATCTCTTGAAAAGTATGTCGATCAAAGAGGTTAAGTTTAAGAATGGTTCTGTAGGATACCGTCTACGTAAATCGAAATAACTACTGCTAAAGGTAGTTAATTAAGGTATGTAGTGTCTTAGGACTTACATTGAACTTGAGACCGATACGTAAAACTTACTCTCAATAAGTATTGCTTTGTAAAATGCAGTGTATTACCGAGGGTCAACGACCATCATTCCAGCTAGTACGTAAGAATAGGCTTGTTTAGTCTATGATTTCCGAAGTCTGGTCATACGTCAAGCTACCCAACGTTTTAGACTCGCTGTGTTTTATCGGGTTGCGTAACCAGAGTAATTTACTCTAACCCAATGGTCGCCTAGGGGACTTTATTTTGAGTGCTTTATCGTACTTTGTACAAGAGAGGACTTCCTCGAAAGCATAAAACTTAAGGTAAATTTAGATCGACAAAGGTCAGTGGAAGCCTCCCTTGGGAGATCCCTTCAACTCAATGGACAACTACATATCTTAATTAACTACCTTATAAGGAGGACACATGTCAGCATTAGCAAGTGCTTATCGTAAAGAGTTTTTGAAACAACCACCTATACGTACTATGAAGCGGGCTATTGAAGGTATCTCAGATTTTATGAAGGCTTTCAAAGATCCTGATACGTTGTATAAAAATAATGGTACTGAAGTTACGAGTAATCATTTCTCTATCCATCCGGATATCCCTCAGAATTACTTTGATGAGATTAAGGATGGTGTTTTGTATGTTTACGAAGGTACTACTGATAAATTAATTCGTAAAGATACATCAATCTTAACACTATCTGGACTATTCTACAGTAATGATGATCCCAATGTTTATCATAGCTATGTCTGGACAAATGATAAAGAAAGACTTGAATTTAAAAAAGCAGTTCTTGGTGATGTAGAATTACAAAAGAAATTTAATGGACGTATTGTTTATTCCCAAAAACTCTCAGCCTATGTAGAAGTTGATTGTTCTAAGTGGAGAGTAGGTATCGACAATTCTCGGTTGAACCAACTTCTTAAATCAGAGTTTTTTCAGTTTTGTGCAACAATAGATGTGACACCTTCGCCTTACGAAGAGGACATGGGCAATCCAGCGTACTTTGCTTTTATTCCGTACCTAAGAGAACAAGTTACGAAAGATCGTATTTTTCCTAGCCCTTACTTTACTGCGGAACCGTATTCGGAACGAGTCGAGTCCACTTTCTCATTTACAATACCACCGCATTCTTCCTTATTCTCTGGAATTGTTATCTACGGTTCGACGACCTTGTCTCAGGACATTAGTCGATACCCAGTTATGCAAAGAATGTTTGTCTTGAACCATGCCTCACCCCATGGTATTTTATTCTTGGGCGAGGCTACACGTTTACACACAGTCACAATGCGAATTGATGGTGAGATGCCCTTTGTATTTGGTATCCAATACCAATCAAATACCATTACAGGTGTGACCGAGAATAAGTACACACGAAACAATGATGGGGAACTAATGTCTTATTCCTCTAAAGTACATGAGTACAAGATATCGTTTCTCATGTCACCAGAAGAAGAATCATTCTTTAAAGCGAAGGAGAAAGAGTATAAAGACTCCATTCTTAAATGGAAAAAAGAAAAGGACGCTTATATTGATACACATGGGGATACGTATCCTATTCCTAAACCAAGTAAACATCCTCATGATGAACCGATCTTCCTTGGTCTGGAACTAGAGTTGAATGCTCGATACCCCCATCGATCAAGTGGCGGTGTAAAAGGCATTATCAAGAAGATAGCTGATTCAAAGATTGGCGATCACGTCTTAATGAAGTCAGATGGCTCTATTGGCATGTACGGTATTGAAATTGTTACTGTACCAGCTACCTTAGCGTACCATAAAAAGATCTTTATGGATCATTTCTTTGGCTCTCCTAACGAATTCCATAAGATGCTGATGGCCACAGATCAATGCGGTATTCACGTTCATATTTCTAAAAAGTCATTTACTGAACTGGATCTTGGTAAGTTTATGACTTTTATTAATAAGAAAGAGAATACAGCGTTTATTGATGCAGTAGCAAATAGACCACATAATACCTATTGTGTTCGTAACGCTTTGGCTGGTAAAAACAAATTTGGTATCGATATTTCTGCCAAGGTTGTTCAACAAGCATGTAAAGGACGTTTGGTGAAGAACAAACTATCATTCAGTCGGATTGAAGATTTCAACCGTAGACAGGCTGTTAACTTACAGAATGCCCACACGGTAGAAGTTAGAGCCTTCAAGTCCTCTAATGACAAGAACAATGTACTCCGTAAACTTGAGTTTTGTGAGTCACTGGTTAAGTTTGTTCGTAACCATTCTATGCAGCAAATGACACTGTATGACTATGTTAATTTTATGTTGGATAAAGCAAATAAATCGGCTTATCCACATATGATTAAATGGTTGGCTTCTAAGGATTTCATTGGTCACGAGCGTAAAAAGATCAATGATCCAAAAACTGGCGAACCCATTAACAAACTATGTCATGTGTACTCGCAGAACTTGGTTGTCAATCCTCATCCACAAGTAAAACCTAACCTGAGAAAGAAAGAAGTTTAATATGTGCGTAATTTTTCACAAACCAGCAAATGTTAAAGTATCTGAACAAGATATTCGCAATGCCCATCGTATCAATGACGATGGTTTTGGTTATATGTACTTTGATAAAGAGAAACAACGTATTGTTGCAGAGAAATTTGTTACAAATGATGTTAATAAAATCCTTGAAATTGTTAATCGACTTCAGGATAAAGAGGTATGTTACCATTTCCGTATCAAGACACATGGTATTATCGCTGATTCTTCTTCCCATCCGTTTAGAATTACCTCTAAAAAGAAGCATGGACTAGATCTTTACTTCATGCACAATGGTATGATTAATGGTATGGAAGCGCAGAAAGATGAGTCAGATACACAGGCATTTAACCGTACTTGGCTTATCCCAATTCTAAAGCGTGATCCTGGACTAATTAAAGTAGAAGCTTTTAGAAAGCTTGTTGAAGAGAAAATTGGTCGTGGTAACAAACTTTGTTTCATGCTAGGGGATGGTTCAGTCTTCAAGTGTAACGAGAAATCAGGCGATACACATGCCGGTATGTGGGTTTCAAACACAAATTTTGTTACGCGGACTATTACGAATATTGGCCCTACTAAATGGGACCGCGAGAAGCAGCAGTGGGTGCCATTGGACGATACAAAATCAGAAGACTGTCAGAATTATTACAATACCCTCTCTAATCGTTCACGTTTTATGTCCGATGTTGGTAAACGAAATGGCGAAGTCTACCATAAACTCATTGATGATTTTGTAAAACCTGGTGACAAAGTTTGTATCTGGAATAGAAACGAAAATTCTTTCTATACTGAGGGTACAATTGTTTCCTTTACTAACTTTGCAGCGTACATTCAATTCAAGGATGCTCAAGGTGTCGAAAACTCTGTAGGCTTTAGTCTAGCGACAGGTGAAGGACATGGTATGTACTCTTCTTATGAATGCATTGCCATGAATACGAGTAAATTTGATGGATCAAAGACTGTAGAACAAGTAGAGAAACAAGACTCTTTAGCAGATCTTGGAGCAGAGGTTATTCAATTGGAAGATAAGACTGAAAAAAAAGTCGATACCGATCCCATTGCTAAAACCCCTGACCAAGACTTGGTCACATATAAAGGCGTACAAATAGATACTGGTAATCGTTACGGTGGTGCATGGTTAGAGGATTCCTTATCTATGTATACGGGAACAAGTATCCTTGACTTTTACAATATGGATAAAGAAGCTCGTGTAAAGTTCTTTCTTGATAATCAGGAAGTCGCCTTCAATATGCTTCAAGACTTAACAGAAAAACAAGTTCTTGAAGATGTGGATAACGATATTGTAGACATGGATGGTAACGACACCGATGATGTAGATCCCACAGAAGACACTGTTTCTGAGGAAGAACAACGCATGATCGAGCAAGCTAAACTTGCTGGTATTTGTCGTTAGGAGAATGTTATGAGTAAGCAACATATTGATTTTAAGACACTTGATGTCCAAGCCCTTAAGAATCTTTCAGTTAAATGGGAGAAAGAAGCCTTTGTCTTTGAGATGAAGTTTTCCCGCCTCTTAGAAAACTCAGGATTTTACCGTAAGGGTGTAGTTATTAATAAAGAAACACAAGACAAAATTGATCGTCTTTGGATGATGGGTAAATCAGTTTGGGGTAAACTCCAAGCATTAGAAACACATCGCAATAAAGTTTCAAAATTAAAAAAGGTGTAATAGGATGCGTTTAATCTTCCCACAGTTTCATGAAGACTACGTCCAATCAGCTTCATGGCTCTTGGATGAAGACGTAGAGGAAATCCCATTTGAATTGACTTGCATACTGTCTAAATACATTTCTAGCTATGGACAGGTATCCCCACTCCTTTCCACCATGTATAAGTTACCACTTTCTAATAATGGTATCAATGTCTATAAACCATTTCTGGAAGCGATTGTGTATCCTGGTTTACGATACACTGATTTCATTCGAAACTACGGTCAATCAGTCTTTAATGAGTATCAGACTCGGTTTGGAGAACAACACCCTTGCTTATCCTTCTTTACTAAAGTTAAAGATCTAGAAACACTTCCGGTTAAGTTTAAACCAGAGTTTCTGACATATGGATTAAAAGAAGCTCAAAACATTCCTTGGAATATTCCTATGGAGTTTAGGGTTAAAACAGTAGGTAAGAAAAGAGAAATTGTTGATCCCTTTACTGCCTCCAAAGAATACTATAAAGACCGTATGTATACAACTCTGTGGAAGTACTCTAAAGATGTACCACATCCTTTGCAGGAGGAAATGTATGTCAATCCAGCCATCAACGCAATCATTTAATGCTCTTTTCAATTTCAAACGAGAAGATCTTAGAGACTTTAAAGCAAATGTAATACAAAAGTATGGTTGGGGTATGTACAATACATATCTTTCCACGCTATTTGAAAATTTAGAAGTAGACCTAGAAGCAATCTTGGAAGAGATTGGTGAAAAATCAATTCATGATGAGGATTTAAACTATGAGCCTTTTTTGGAAGAATGAGAGACTTGAGATTGTATCGGATACTTTTTTGAAAGAAGATAAAAATAACTCTTGGGTATACACAATTGGATCAATTAATGGATCTCTGGAACTCTTGCGTAAGATCATTTATAAAATTGAAGAGACAGGTCTTTGCAAAAATGATAAAGTTGTATTCCTTGGTAACATTATTGGTGATACAGAAGATACTCCGAAGATTATCGCCATGCTTAGAGAGTACAAACATAAGCGTATGAAACAAGTTGTTATTCTACGCGGATTAAACGAACATCGCATGGCTTCTTCACGCGCCACGTACCTACTCTCTGAGTCAGGTAAAGCTTTGATCGATGCGTATCGTTACCGTTATGGTATGGAGAATGTACGTAAATCACCCTATGTTGATAAAAAACAGATTATCCTTGACCGTCGTTGGCTGGACACTCTCCCCTCATATTATCAAAATGAGAACTATTTCTTTGTCAATTCTGGCATTAATCCAGATATACCGCTAGAAAAGCAACATGTAGGGGCGTTATTTCATATGCGTGAGGTCTTTTGGAAATCGCCAAAGATATACACAAAGCTTGTTGTTTCCGCAATTCCAGAAACTAAATCTGAAATACGTGCGAATCGCATAGGTCTAGGTACAGGCAGTAAAGAGGGGGAACAACTATCATGTGTAATATTCAATAGCAAAATCAAGGATAAGCCAGTGGGTCAATTACTTGTTGAAAAAACAGGATAAGTGTGGTACAATGCATAATAAGTCAGATCTGCCATGTAACGATTGCGGTGGTACTTCATCCTGCGCTTTTTATGTAACACCTGAACCCCATACCCATTGCTTTAAATGCGGTAAGCAGAACTGGCATTTGTCAGAAGAGGAGATCGAACACTTGGAACTACACAATATTGTACCCTTAAATACGAATACAACAGAAGCCAAACCAAATAACTTTATTATTGAACGTGGTGTTTGTGCACCTCTTGAAGATCGTGGTATCTCAAAAGAAACAGCTATGCGCTTTAAAGTTGAGACACTCTTTGATACCAACAATCAACCTTACGCCCGCGCTTTCAACCACTTTGATCCTAATGGCGAGACAATCCTCTCTCAGAAAATTAAATACTTTGATGGAAAGATTAAATGTACTGGAAACCATCAGGAAGTAACTCTTTTCGGCTATGGGCTGTTCTCAGGTAATGGTAAATACATTACTCTTACAGAGGGCGAGGAAGATACAATGGCTGCGTACCAGATGATGAAAGCAGCAAGTCCTGGATTTGAACCTGTTGTTATGTCTATTCCTGATGGAGCGCAGTCGGCTGAGAAGGCTTGTAAAAAAGTTTGGGAGTTTATTAATTCCTTTGAAAACATTATCATCTGTTTTGATGGTGATGAACCAGGTAAAAAAGCCGCTGAACGCGTTTCAAAACTATTTAACTACAAACCTAAAGTAGTCCTCTTTTCCGAGGCTCGTAAGCGTGACGATGGTTCATGGGAATTAAAAGATGCCAATGATTACCTTAAAGCTGGTAAGCAAAAAGATTTTATTAATATGTGGTGGAGGGCTGATAAGCTGACTCCTAAAGGCGTCCTGTCTTTTAAAGCTCTTTGGGACTCCATGACAAAATCCGATTCTGATATGACGGCCTTGTATCCATTTGATGGTTTAAACAAATTAACTGGCGGTGCTCGTACTGGTGAATTAGTTATTATTAAAGCCCCACCAAAGATTGGAAAGACGCAGCTATTGCGTGAAATTGCTTATCATTGGAGATCTACTACTAAGTTCAACACTGGTCTTATCTTCCTTGAGGATACCAAGAAAAGTATCGGTCTTGGGATGTGTGCTCTCCATATGAACAAACCTATTCAGTTTGGTGATATCCCCATTAATATTGAAGAATTGCAAAAGGCACACGAGTACCTATCAGAAGATGATCGCCTAACAGTATTTGATCCTGAAGATTCTCGAACTGTTGAGAATATCATGAATAAGATTATGTACTTTGTAAAGGCACACGATTGCAAATTCATTATTCTTGACCACATCTCTATGCTGGCGTATCAATCAGGAGATGGAGATGAACGTAGGTTTCTCGATAAACTAGTGGCTGATCTCAAGGAAATGACCACAGCTTTAAACATTGGTATTCTTGCTGTTGTTCACGTTAATGACGATGGTAAGACACGAGGTTCTAGAGCACCTGTACAGCTATGTAATATCTTGATTAATCTTGTACGTGATAAACTAAACAAAGATCCTATTGTTGCTAATACAACAGAGATTATTGTGGAAGAGAACCGTAAGAAAGGTAAATCTGGAACAGCATGTTTTGTTTACTTTGATCAAGATACAGGTCGATTAACTGAGTTGGATCGTCAGCTTGACGCACCAAAAGCAAATTCATTTGATGATTAGGAGTTATTATGGACGAAGATTGGTTCGATGATGAAGATGGTTTGATTGGTCGTCCTATTGGAAGGGCTCGTCGTAAACCAAAAAAATCTACAGTAACTGATTCTAACAATGCTGTAGAAATAGTGCGTGCTGAAAAAGCAGCTATTAAAGATCTTGAAAAATCAGTAAAACGTCTACCAATTCTAGAAAAGAAATTAGAAGCAGCTATTAGTACGTTACAATCAGTTAATGTTAAGATCATTGATATTGAGATTGCTCTTACGGATTCTATCCGAGATATGGAGACTGAGACTGTTGATGATGTATTCCGTATCGGTAAGACCTTAACTAAAGTTTCTAGTATGAAAAAAGAAATTGAAAAGATGGTGGCAGACGCTGTTAAAGCGAAGGGGTAATGACCATAGAATTTACAAGAGATGTCTATATTGATACGGAGATGAATCGCCTTATCTTACCAACCAAGATTTGGTGTATCGTCTGCGTAGATTTAGATACTAAAGAAGTCTTTAAGTTTACTCCTAACTCGCCTATGAGTGGTCAAGACGATTTTAAAGATGAGTTTAAAGCCTTTGCTAAGACTGTTCGTAAATGGGTTGGTCATAATATTATTGGTTATGACTCACCGAATGTAAACCGTATTCTTGGTGAAGAATTAATCCCATGGCAAGCATGTGAAGACACTCTTGTTATGTCCAGATTGTTTAGACCGACAGCACCTTTTAGGGAAGTACCTAAAGTCTACAATAGACAATGGGGGCACTCTTTAGAAGCTTGGGGCCGGTACTTTAATTTTCCTAAAGGAGACTGGTCTGATTTCTCTAAGTTCTCTGAAGGTCAGTTAGAGTACTGTGTTAGAGACACCACCCTTGGGATCATGATTTATGAATCCCTCTTAAAAGAAAAGATTAACTTCTCTCAACAGTCAATAGATCTAGAACATTGTGTTGCATTTATGTTACACAAACAAACACATAATGGCTTCTACCTAGACCAAGAGAAAGCTAAGAAACTACGTGACACAACCCAACAATTATTAGAGGACATGAATGGAAAGCTCCAGACACTTTTCCCCCCTGAGTACAAGTATCTACAAACGTATATACCGAAATTTAATAAAGATGGAAGCCTTTCTAAAGTTTCCGACCGTATCATCAAAAAGTACACAGAAACCGAAGGCTACAAAGCAGAGCTAAAACCAGACGGTTCCTACGACCTCTTTATGAAGGAAGCCTTTAACCCTAATTCTGGACCCCAAGTTGCCAAACGCCTATTAGGTATCGGCTGGGTACCAGTGGCGTATACTGAAAAGGGTAATATTAAGACAGATAAAGAGACTATGGAAGAAGCCCTTTCTGGGCTATTAGAGGCCAATCCTGATAAGCCTGAGCTTAGGTTCTTGGCTGACTACGGGATTGTCTCAAACCGTAATGAGAAGGCTTCTAAATGGCTAGAATTAGCTAGTATCCCTGACTGGGGTGACGGGCGTGTCCATGGCTCAGTTATTGGGGTCGGTGCTTCGACCCATCGTATGGCTCACTTTGCCGATAACATGGCTAATATTGCCTCTGTTGATATGGAGAAGGTAAACGGTAAGGAAGTCCCTAAACTTGGTTTAAAAGGTGGCTTTGGCTGGGAATCAAGAGATTGCTGGTCTGTTCCATCAGACAGACATTGTCTTGTAGGGGCTGATGCTTCAGGTATTCAGTTACGTGCTCTAGCCCACTATATGAATGATCCTGAGTACATTAGGGTTCTTTTAACAGGTGATATCCATGAAGTTAATAGGGTAGCTGCTGGGATTAAGATTCGACACACAGCTAAAACCTTCATCTACGCATGGCTTTTGGGAGCTGGGGATGAGAAGATTGGCCTGATTGTAGGTGTTACAGAGGATGAATACGAAGACCTCTTTAAGTATGCTGAGAAGAAGCGTGTATGGGATCAAACCTTAAAAGAGTATCAAATTGATAAAGTGAGAAGTTCTGGTCGTAAGGCTACACGTAAGTTAATTGCAACTATTATCAAAGGTTACAAAACTAAGGAACAGTTCCTCGATAGGACACCAGCTTTGAAACACTTTAGAAAGAAGGTTGTTCCTGCTGCAGCTAAACAGGGTTATGTAGTCGGTCTTGATGGTCGTAAGATTTGGGTACCAAACGAACACTTAACAATGGGTGCTTTCCTTCAAGGTTTTGAAGCTGTTGTCATGAAGTTAGCTATGAAATTATGGCATGAAGAATTAGATCAAAAGAAAATACCTTTTAAGCTTGTAGCAACAGTTCATGATGAATTTCAAGTTGAAACATTCTGGGAATATGGTGAACAAGTTGGTGAAGCAATTGCCAGATCAATTAAAAAAGCTGGTGAAATACTAGGATCAAATTGTCCACTTGATGGTGGATATAAAATTGGAAGGACGTGGGCGGAAACTCACTGATATATTAAAATGGAATTTAAAGAATGGCCTAAGATACCACGTTATCACGATAGCAAAGTTGTTGTCAGTAAAAAGCTTGATGGAACGAATGCTTCTATCTGTATTCAAAAGATCTCTCCTGAGAATGAAAGCATTCCTGGGAGCAACAAAGTTCATATGGGAGAAGATCCTTTAGATGGTCATTATATGATTGTGGCTGGATCAAGAACAAAATGGATATCCGTAACAGATGATAATTAAGGAGTTGCTCAGTTGAAAGAAACATGGTTTATAGGCGATACTCACTTTTCTCATGTTGGAATGGTTAATTTTACTGATAACGATGGTAAAAAGATTAGACCATTTGCGACAATTGAAGAGCACGATGAAACATTAATCTCTAATATTAATGCTTTAGTAAAACCTAATGACCGTCTATACTTTCTTGGTGATGTGGTAATTAACCGTAAGGCATTACCAATTCTCAATAGAATTAACGGTAAAAAGAAACTAATTAAAGGAAACCATGATATCTTTAAGTTACATGATTACACCCCGTATTTTGAAGATATTGCAGCATATAGAATTTATCCTAAAGATGGTATTATAATGTCGCATATCCCAATACATCCACAACAACTAGAGTATAGATTTAAATGGAATGTGCATGGTCATATGCACTCTAACAAAATCATGGGTGGGTATCCTAAAGATGAAAATGATAAACGAGAATATCATCCTAAAAAACCTGATCCAAAGTACTTAAATATCTGTCCTGAACATACAGACTTTAATCCTGTTAATTACGAACAAATTTTAAAAATGCTGACCTAGCACAATGGTAGTGCAAGACTTTTGTAAAGTCGAGGTTACGGGTTCAAGTCCTGTGGTCAGCACCATTTAGTGAGTATGGTGGAACTGGTAGACACGACAGACTTAAAATCTGTTGCCTAGTGCATGGGGGTTCGAGTCCCTCTACTCACACCATTATCTTGGAGGACTAATGTACGAAGCTAGTGTTCTAGAAAAAGAAAGACGTAGGCGTATCCAAGTTGCCTTATGGGCGTATGCTTATGAATTTAAAAATGATCCATTAGTTTCTGATGAGATATTTGACAAAGCTTGCTCAGAGATTAATCTAGCACAAACCACCGACAATGTTATTATGGATGAATGGTTTAAAACACATTTTGATCCTTGTACTGGTCAATGGATTCATCTTTATCCTAATCTAAAACGTTTAGAGGAAATATACAATAATTTAAGAGGAATACATGAAGACTTGTAAAATAGATTTAAATGAGCCAAGGATTGTATTCTCTGGTAAATACAAGATCATTCATTATGATAAACTGGGGTTGGATACGGCGTTAGTTGAGAAAAGATACAATGCTAAATACATTGGAGAGTTCTCTTTAAAGAGCCAAGATTCTTGGGTTAACACACCAGTTGCAGTCTTTTACCAAAAAGAAATCCCACCACAATACGAAGGTATTGGTTCGCATTATTTTGGTGTGTATGTAAATGGTGATGGTCATGTAATGATCACTAATGCAAAATCAGCAGCAGACCATCAATGGGTTGGGGTGCTTTGTGAAGAAACCAATACCATTCTCTACTCTGCTTATCGACATGACTTTCAAGTTTATAAAGATTTAATGGCAGATGGTGGTCCTGACTACACTCGATCTTCCACGCATAACTTAGTGAAAATTAATATAAAAGATGGTGATTTGGAGATTACACATGACAACTTTACCTAAAGAACATAAGGCTAAAATATCTAAGGCACTTGCTTTATGTGACAAGGCTATGTTAAAAGTTTTCAATGATATGAAAACAACACACCCTGATATGTACGAACTCATTTTAAAAAATACAGTGATCGCCGGTGGTGTGTTCCGTTCACATTTTGTAGGTACACCAGTTAAAGACATTGATGTATTCTTCACAAATAAACATTCAGCTTTACGGTTTAGAGATTACTTTTTACAGACAACATGGTTTAACAAGGTTACAACTAACTTTTCTTTCGAGTACCAAAGTCTTGACTTACCACCCGTATCTTTTATTACAAATTGGGCAAATGAACCAGCTACTTTAATCGAAAAGTTCGATTTCTCTTTTAACCAACATTATTATAATCTCTGGACGGGTGAGATGCGTTTTGATGTAGACACCTTTAGTAAAAAAGGTTTTACAAAAGATACAAGTGTAAATATTGAAGGACAATTACGCAGAGCTTTAAAATTTATTCGACAAGGCATTGAAATTTCTGATACAGATATTATCCATCTGATCAATAAGGTTGCAGGTAAATACGTTGATCCTAAAGAAGCCCAATTAATGTGTCAAGCATTAATGAAACCAATTAATTCTAGCAGTGGTCAAAACTCCATCAATCAACCTCCTCAATACTCGTATCAGTTTTACACAGAAAAAGATTATCATGGAGTAAAAGATACTTCTAATCAGGCTACGCAAAATGGTTTATATACGACTGCTGACACTGGTACCTTACGATATTACGAAGTACCTGCACCTACTCCCTATGAATGGGCAGTTACAAACATTACTGCAGGTGGGGGTACAGGTCGTGCGACAATGTATACCGGAGCTGGTGGAGGTGGTGGGATTGCCTTAAGAGCACCTAGGGTTACTCAGGCAGAGATTAATGCAGCACGTCTTCAAGTAGAAGAGGTGGCTGCACGCCATTTGACTGCTGCTCAGAATACTGTAAATATTGGGGATAACGTAGTTATAACAGCTGCTGCTGCCCAAGATCCACTATGGGAAGTTGTAGACATTGATTACGGACCCGAGTTTGAGGATGAAGATTGAGAAAACGCTTGACAAAGGTTATTATCTAGGCTATAATCTAAAATATGAAATGGAGATAGAAAGCAAAGTGCCTTCTACGTTTCGAAAAGGAAATAAAATTACACATGACATTAACTAAATCACAATTTGAATCTTTTAAAGAAAAAGATCGTATGAACAGAACGTTGGAAGGTGAGGCTTATTGGGCTTTTATCCAGCGTCCAAAGGTATCAGAAAAATACAAGACAACAACTTATACAATCTGCCTCGGTCTTGATGAGAATAATATCGCTAAGGCTGAGTCTTATGGACTGACTGTAAAGCCAGCAGACAAAGCTGTCCCAATGCCTTACGTCGAGATTAAGCGGAAAGTAAAACCAGGTGTTGATCCTATTGAAGTGAAACCAACCGTGGTTGACTCTATGCAACGTCCTGTACCAGATGGTACATTAATTGGTAATAAATCAAAAGTTATCGTTAAGTTTGGTACATACTGGCATGAAGCTGGTAGTGGCGGTGTAGGTAATACACTGTTTAAAGTACAGATCCGTGACTTAGTAGAATATAAACCTGTTGACAATGGTCTGATCATGGATGAAGGTGGCTATAAAGCCCCAGGTTCTCACACTCAATCATCATCTGATTTTGATGAGTAATAATTAACCGTCGTTGTCTTCATGTACGACAAGGGCACATAGTCCTCCATTAGGTTTCCCCGTACCTAAGTGCCAAAAACGGGGATTTAATTTATGAAAACCCTAGACTCACTACCCCAAGATATCGATGATCTCTTTACAAATGGTGCTCAAGTAAATGAGGCCAATTTAAAAGCGTTCACTGATAATATCGCCGCCCTGCTGAAAGACCGTCTTACGAAACGCGAAGATAAGGGGGAGACATTACGCATGTCAAGATTAGGAACTCCTGATCGAAAGTTGTGGTTTGAACACAATCTCCCCCTGCCGCGTGGAAAATCCACAAATGCCCTAAAGTTTATCTATGGAGATATCATTGAACAATTGATTATCTTTTTAGCGAAAGAAACCGGACATAAGGTAGAACACGAGCAACAAGAAGTCATTATTGATGGTATCGTTGGTCACCAAGATGGAACTATCGACGGTGTTACTATTGATGTGAAATCTGCCTCCTCTTTTGCCTTCAATAAGTTTGCTAAGGCTACGCTATTTAAAGATGATCCATTTGGATACATTGCTCAATTATCCTCTTATAAGTACGCTAATAACACAGAGGAAGCAGCGTTTATAGGTGTCAATAAAGAATCAGGGAATGTGTGTATACTTCCTCTTGATAATGTCGACACTATTGATCCAGTTCAAAGAATTAAAGAAGTAAAGTCAATTATTGTACAGAAGGAACCTCCCTTAAAGAAGTGTTACGAACCTGTCCAATACAAAACAACTAATAATAAAACACTACACAAGAATTGTACCTACTGTCCCTATGCCCATAAATGTTGGGCTGATGTCAATAACGGCAAAGGACTGAGGTACTTTAACTATTCAACAGGCCCAGTGGCATTCACTGAAGTCGTTGATACACCAAGAGTGGAAGAACTATTCCCAAATGAACCTGCTACTGGAGAAGTAGAGGTATCTACGGAGGAAATAATTTAAACCTTGGTGAGGACTACCCATGGTAAGTTGGTTACTATGGTCAATTTAAAACATAAAAGGAGCATCCTCATGGCTGCATTTATTAAACTTACTCGCGTATACAAAACAAAAGCAGCTGCTGGTAAAGCATCTGTAATGAAGAAACAGACGATTACAGTGGCAACTTCTGCTATTACTTCGGCTCGTCCTTCGAACCGTTTGGGTTATCCTGAACACCGCTCGACAATCACCCTCGTTGGTGGCGCGGAAATTGATTTGGCAGATACCTATGCTGCTATCAATGGTTCTTTGGGTATCCGCTAAGGAACTAACCTAGTACCGATAACGTGCTTCGGCTACTCGTACTAGGTCACTACTGTGAAAAAGGTATTGACACCATGGCAAGGACTACCAGATAACTTTACTCCCGTGGGTTATGAAGGTTTCGTGTACCTGGTTGTCAATACCTTAACACAGCAACGCTATATAGGCCGTAAATACTTCTGGGCTAAAACCCGTAAGAAAGTAAAAGGACGTAAGCGTAGAAAGTTGAGTGTGCAAGAGAGCGATTGGAGATTCTATAAGTCCTCTTCTGAGGAACTGAAGGAAGATATTTCTAGACTTGGTCTAGCTGTTTTTGAATTCCATGTACTCTCCCTACACAAAACACGTGGTGCTACTAACTACCACGAGGTTAGGGAGCAGTTTGTAAGAGATGTCCTTTACTCAAAACTCCCGAATGGAGACTATGAGTATCTCAACAACTGCATCCTATCTCGCTATTACCGCCATCGAAACTACTTGACAAGTGAAGAAGATTAAGTTATACTTAACTTACAATGACAAAATTTGTAATAGATATAACTCTTTCCTTATCCACTGAAGAACTCTTCGTCTTAAAGAAAGCCGCCATTATTAAAAATTCAAGTATAGAAGATTGCGTAAGAACTGGAATGATGTCGTACTGTAATGATATTATTAAATTGTCAGAAAAGCCAACACCAGTTTTAGAAGTCTTAGAAGAAGAGGAAGTAGTTGTCGATAAATCTACTGATGAGATAATTGAAATTCAGCAGTGATTTAATTGAAGACCTTCGTAAGTCAATGTCTTTAACAAGACTAGCAAGCGTTGGTTTATTCCAAAGATTAGACTTTGATACAGAACATGAAGCGTATAGAGAAGTAAGACTTCATAGGGCTGTATTAGATAAAGCTTTAGTAGATATGTTCTCGGTTATGCCAGCGATTAAAAAAGATGTTGATAACTGGCTATCACTAAAGAACGCAGATTTTATAGATGCCGCAGAAAGAGCTGCCCTAGATCCAGAATTAGTTTACAAGGTATTCATGCTTATGAAAGAAATCCTTGTAGGAGATAAAGCAAGATTTAAAAAGTTTGGACCTAGAAAACAGAAAAATGAAAAAAGCCAAGAAGAAATTAATTAACGAGGGGAATGTGGTGTATTTAAACCAACCAGAACGAGACATACCAGATTATACTGGTAATAGAGAAGCAGCTAAAGTTCTAGTGGACCGTTTACTGCATTACTATCATAGCAGAGGATACACGTGGGTTAAAGTGTGGTTAGAACCAGAGGTCCAATTCTCAGGCCGTAAGTTTTATAATATCCGTAGTAATATTGCTTTTGATTGTAATAGTATTTAAGAATTCCCTGTAGCTCAAAAGCCTTCAGAGTAAAAAAGAGCATCCCATTGTAAGGGGTAGGTGTTGGGGTCATGTGCTGTCCAACCAGGGAACCACTTTAGAGAGAGGAATAAAAATGGATAAGAAATCTAACTTAATTGACTTTACATCTGCACGTTCTATAAAAGAATTTGTAACGACTGCTAACGATACAATCTATCGCTTAGAACATGCTTTATACCAAATACTCGATGTCTCTAGACTTGATGTAGCAAAAGAAATTGCTGCTGATGTCTTAGAAGAAGATCTGGATACTTACCTTGAGGACGACAACCTCAAAGAACTAGACTTTGAAGATGAGGACTCGACCATTCCTTGGTAATCTATGCCCAAAAGTCGCCTAACATTAATGGGATCAGGCCGATCTGACAACTTTCAAACACCACAATGGCCTGTCGATTTACTCCTGTCCTCTTTACCTGAAAAGTTAAATGGAGTGGTATGGGAACCTGCTTGTGGATTAGGTAGGATTGTTTCCTATATAGAGCGACATGGAATACCTTGTCTTGGGACTGATATACTTACTGGAACGAATTTTCTCACATCAACTCCACCTGACTTTGACTATATAATTACTAACCCACCATTTACTATTAAGGATGAGTTTCTCAAACGATGTTTTGAACTAGGGAAACCCTTTGCCCTACTCTTACCTCTTACAGCCTTAGAAGGTCTTAAAAGACAAAAGATGTATAGAGAATACGGAGTGCAAGTACTCGTGTTACCTCGTCGGCCAGACTTTGAATTCCCTGATGGTATTGGTTTTAAAAAGAAACCCTGGTTTCCATGTGTATGGATCACACATGGGTTTAACTTCGATAAAGATCTGATATTTCTTAAGGACTAATATGACTAAAAATTGGCAAAAATACTTTGAACAATACGACCGTGTTTCATTTGACGAGACTGGTTTAAAAAAGACCTATGGTAATGCCATGGAAGAACTCTATCAAATGTTCAAAGCTAGATTAAAAGATGAGGAGAATATGATTAATGAACAAAGAAAATGTTGTAATCAATAATACAGGATTAGGGTTTTTAGGAACCTGCTTCCTTCTATTCTGGAACTTTGGTACTAGTAATATTGATCTTTATGATGCTATTTTACGTTACCTAATGAAGTGAGGTTCCCATGCTTGCTCAATGTATGCAACAAGGTGTCTGGGTGCTATCCATGGTACTGCAAATTGGGCAAGGTGAGGTTATTATAAAACCTATCGAACCAATACAGGAATTTCATTCCTATCAATTATGTTCATTGAGTATACCGGAACTAGAAGAAGAATTACGTGTACCAGTAACATGTGAAAAGATTTATTTAGAGGAACTATAATGAAAAAGAAAAAAGGAAGAATTGGATCTTCTGTTAAAGACTTTTTTGAAAAAGATGGAGTGAAGTACGATGCCTACAAAGCTAGACTTGATCTTATTCCCCCTGAAGCTATTAATGCTCTTGGGCAAGTTCTTACTTATGGTGAGCAAAAGTATGGTTCACGCAATTGGGAACTGGGAATGGATTGGGGTCGGGTCTTTGCTGCAGCACAGAGACACCTATGGAAGTGGTGGTCAGGAACAGAGCAAGATGATGAGTCAAAACTCGACCACTTATACCATGCCCTTGCAAATATCGCCTTCCTCATTGCCTACCACGAACGTAAGATCGGAACAGACACACGTGCTCGAGTACTTGGGAAACCCAAACAAAAAACCAAGAACAATAAGCGAGTACGATAACGGTACTTTTGTGTACTGTAAGTTTACTGACCAATTTGGCTTTTGGGAAGAACACTTTGGTTTTATAACTGAACTAATCGATAATGACTACTACATCATCCAATTAACAAATGGACAATGGGCTACTGTGCCCTCCGAATCAATACAAGAAGCAAGCAGAGCTTGACAGGAGAACATGACAGACAAAGTAATAAAATTACGTAATGATATTGATTATCTTGATTTAAAATATTGGAACTCAGAAGAAGCCGAAGGTTTACGCTACTTTCTTAATAAAGCAGTTGTGAATCGTCAACAAGTATGCTACAATAAGAAGGTAGATGTCAAAACCACCGACCAAATCAAAGAACAAGCCGTTTCACCTACCAAAGCCACTTAACCAGAGACAGGCTGATCTCATTAAATCTATAGAAACCAAAGACATGACAATTGTTTTTGGTTCCGCTGGTACTGGTAAAACATTCTTACCAGCTGTCTATGCAGCTTACTATTACTATATAGGCCGAATCGATAAGATAATCTTAACAAGACCAACAGTACCGGTAGGTAAAGGTCTCGGTTTCTTGCCAGGAACTTTAGAGGAAAAGCTAGCACCTTGGGTTGCACCTTTTGTTCAAGTATTAGAACAACACTTATCCCCTAATGAAGTTGAGTGTATGGTAAAAAATGGTAAATTGCAAGTAGTACCATTTGATACAATTAGAGGACATACTTTTAAAGATGCCTTTATTATTTTAGATGAGGCACAAAACACCACAGAAGCAGAGATTAAAGCTTTTGTAACACGTATAGGTGAAAGATCCAAGACTGTTATCAATGGAGATATTTCACAAACTGATTTAAAGAATGTTGATGATTCCGGACTAGCTTATTTACTTTATCTTTTAGAGGACATAAAGAATGAAGAACTGGCTAATGAGGTTGGTATTATTGAGTTTGATTATACGGACTGTGTTAGATCCAGGTTATGTAAGCTTTGGATTAAAGCATTTAGTTAAGAGGAAGAAATGAACTACTTACCCTACCCTGGTTTTGGATACCCGACAACTAATAACTATGGATGGATTTGTCCAAAATGTGGAACTGTGTATTCACCTATGTCTCAAACATGTTTTAAATGTTCTCCTAATACTTTAACTAGTTTAACCACAGGAGCGTAAATGACCACAGTAACATTCCGTTCAGGAGTTCTCGCATTTGATTCCAAGATTACAGAAGACACACTTATCTGTGGTAAGTCTGCTAAGGGTAGAGCTTACAAGAATTATCTAGCCGCTGCCTGTGGTTCTATGCAGGATATCCAGGCATTCCTTGATTGGGTTGGCGCAGGGTTCAAGGAAGAAGATAAAAAGAAATTTGGTCTCGATGCCAGAGAAGTAGAAATTAGTGGTATTGTTGTAGACCGTAAAATGAATGTACTACTATTCGATAATAGACTTTATCCGTATCCATTAGAGGCTCCGTTTTATGCCTTTGGTTCTGGAGCACACTTAGCAATTGGAGCTATGGCGCATGGTGCGTCAGCTTACAAAGCAGTAAAGATAGCATCTCAATACGATGCAAATACAGGTGGGGATATTAAACTGCTCACCTTTAGAAAAAGGAAAGCAAAAGCAAATGCCCTTACTCCTACCAAATAGTCAAACTCCAAGAACGCACGCAATTATGCCAGATGATCACACGTACAAGGGTGATAACCTTAGACGTTACACAGCCTTTGGTAATTATTGTGCTGAGCATAGACCAGAGGTTATCGTAAAACTAGGGGATAGTGCAGATATGGCCTCTCTTTCCTCTTATGACGTAGGTAAGAAAGAGTTTGTATTCCAGAATGTGCAAGAGGACATTGAAGCTCTCCATGCATCTGAGGAAGCTCTGTATGCTCCTATAAAAGCCCTTAACAAGCGTCTAGCTAAAGATAAGAAAGCTCAATATAACCCTAAAGTAATTAAATTACATGGTAACCATGAATACCGCTTAGCCAAGTTACTAGAGTATGAGCCTCGCTGGCTATCAGACACCATTAATATGAATGCTTTTAATACTCGTCAAGATATAGATGAGACT
>ERZ869925.227-NODE-227-length-40431-cov-30.777987_pt1 | contig 40431 bp, 65 predicted proteins | sample MGYA00579311_ERZ869925 | MGnify/ENA primary metagenome ERZ869925 (study PRJEB32216, sample SAMN09231817) | wastewater metagenome | place: USA: Maryland | collected 2016-07-30 | study: EMG produced TPA metagenomics assembly of the PRJNA472060 data set (Reclaimed...
CTGCCCCCAATTATGTTAGAACGGGTATTGCCGTTCATGTTTACACCCGCACCAACTATATTGTTAAAAGAACCGTTGGTAAATGTGTTTCTATTGCCTACCACGGTATTTGCATTAAGCCCCGTTGTACTTACTACTGAATTAAACGAACCAACAGCTATAATATTTGTAACGCTTCCACCTGAATATGTTATAGAGTTGCTTATGCCAAATGAAAGGTTGTAGTTTAACGCCTGACCTATCATTCCAATTAAAGTAAAACCCGAAGCGGATATTAAACCGTTAACAGAGGTATTGTTGGGTATGTTGTTAAAATCCCAAACACCATCACCTCGCAAAGTAGTATAATCAGAGCTATCGGCAGCATTGCGTTGTACAAAAATCTTAGTAGCATAAGTATTTGCACTGTTTACAATTGTTAACCGTGTACCCCTTGCGGTAGCACCGCCAATAATTAACCCGTTGGTAGTATCTAAATTTAGTATTGCGTTTTCTTGCAATACATTCCCCGCCCCCTCAAATAGTATTCGCCCTACCGTACCGCTTGCTATGGGTGTTGTACCTACTGTTAAGCCAGTTAAATAAGTAGGGGTAAAATATTCTAAAGCTGTTGCACCTGCATTAACCCTTAATAGTTGGTTTGCAGTTCCTAATGCACTTAACCCTGTTCCACCCCTTGCTACCGATAACTGACCACTCCAACCTAAAGTTAAAGACGTTGCTTGTAATAAAGCTGTTGCAGGTGTACCACCTAATGTTAGTGTTACGTTAGTATCGTCAACCTTTGTTAAGGCTGCGGGAGTAACACCGCCACCCCCTCCACCTATAATACCTGTTAATGGGTCGTATGTAATACTACCGGTTGCGCTTAAACAACTCCTTACTTGACTTTTATCCATTATTGCGGCACTTGACAACGGTTATATAACATAGGTTGTTTTAACTGTATAGTTAAATTCCAACCAGCAGTCCAATCTTTAAACTGTTCAGTAAACGGCTCTAAAGTTGAGGTTTGCACAAGGTAAAAGTTATCCCTGTTGCTTGCATTATTAAACAAAGCAAGTATATCTAATGCCACTTCTCGCATATCAGACAATACCTCGTTTTCTTGTGAATTACTATCAGCGGGGTTATCCTTGTTGTAGTTTATCCTATCACAGATTAGTAAATTAAACGTATGGGTTAAGGTCTTGCCGTCAACATTAACATTTCCGTTAACCATATACAAAGCAGGGTATAATACATCTTCACTTTCTGCAAACTCCCAAGGGTCTCCAAACTGAAATGTATTTAGTTGCTTATGCGCTGCCACATAAGACTTTGTTAATGCTATTATTTGGTTAAGCGTAAACGCCATAATTCGTCTGTTATTTTAGGTAGTGGTTTTCCGTTTTTTTTGTCTTGCTCTTTGCAAAACGCTTCAAACTTCTCCCTGTTTTTTTTGCCTCTGTTAGAATTTGCCATATACTGAATAACAATCATCGCACAATAAATCATAGTTGCCCTGATAGCGTGTTGCTAAGTCTAACACTAATCGGTTAGGTGCGCCCATAGCAAAACTTGTAGTGTATGTTCTACGTCTTGGGTAAACTGTATCAACTCCGCTACCAGGGTTAGTGTATAGTGGATAATCATCACTATTCTCTATAAGATAGTTGACTAATTTCTCGGCATAGCTTTCCGACCTGTCTTGGTATTTGCCGATAATGTTAGCCATATCGGGCATAGTAGGCATAACAGAATTGTCGCCTGTCTTGTTTACAACACCTTTGTTAGCGTATTTAAACGATATAGCCAATGGGCTTTCTGCCATTATTCGCCAAATTAAACATGGCTGTATATAGTCGTTTAGTAACGTTTGGTTTAAGGCTGTTACCGTGTTGTTAGTTACCTGTGTTTTTAACTCGTTATATATTCCACTACCTATAATATCTTGAATATACAGGTCTTGTATAGAGATTATCTCAGGTCGCAACTGCTTAAAATCTACGTTATCCGATATTATAGAATAATCTTTTAACGTTTGCTCATCTATAAATAATACTAAACTCATCGTTTTATTGCTATTACTTGTTGCCAAATGTGCCTACAATACGGAGTAGCCGTGTCCGTTCCTTTTTTGGTGTACCAACCGCCACGTTCAGTCCATACATCACGCCCTACCTGTGCGCTAATCATATTGATTTCAGCCCTTGTGTAAAGCCTATCCAGTTCTATTAGTTGCCTACAGAAATCCCTTGTTGTTGGCAGTACTACATTACCTTGTACTCTTGGGGCTTTAGCGTATTGATACCTTACTACTATTTCAGTCTTAGGCTCTTCGGGTTTTAGTACATTAATTCTACCCTCATCAATTTCAATTACTGCATTAGCGGATAGGGTGTTAATTATACCGGTTAGCTTATCTACTGTTATCTTTACAGCCTTAGCTAAGTCGGGCAAAGCTATTTCAGGGTTAGTACGTAATATGGTTACTATTTGCTTTTCTTTCTCTGTAAGGTCGGCAAACATCCCCCTAAACAATTCCATTTCGCCCTTTTCAGCTTCGGCATCGTTATGAAACTTTCTTACCCTTGTTGATACTATGTTGTATTCACTTGCAGGTTTGCCGCAATTAGCAAACAGGCTTATAACTTTCTCAACTGAATTATCCGATAATTGAACAGGCTGTGATATAGGCTCTAACCCTATACGTTCCCTTAACTCATCACGGGTTAATATTTGGGTTAATACTTGCTCTGAATATTGAACGTCAAGCGGTGCAAATTCTTTAATTTCTACCTTACCACCTATGCCAGTTAACTGTAAAACAAAGTTCCAAGTATCTTCTACAGCTTTTTGTCGGGCTTGTATGTAGGTTTTTTTAAACAACTCATATTTAAGGTCGGTAGCGTTTCTATCACCTAACGCCCCCTCGGTAGCAATTCCAAACAATTCAGGGCTGGGTATCTTATGCCCACTAAATATTTCTTGCTGAACTTGCTTGTTTAACTCTATAAACTGCTTATCTAAGTCGCTTGGTGTAAGCGTATCAATAGTAGGTGGGGTAACGTTAGGTGGGCTAAAAGAAAGAATAAACCTACCTGCATTGTCCGTACCTGCAAACTTGCTTCTAAATTGCGCTTCAATACTATTTTTGGCTTGCTCATCAGGCTCACCATTATAAAATGAAATTAGCGTACTTCCAACAAAGCCATTTTTAAGGTTGTTAAGGTGAAAGTTTGCCACCTCTCTATCCATATCAATATAAGGAACTGCACCTACATAATCAGGCAACGGGTAAACATCAGGCTCGTTACCTTTCTTTGGTCGGTATAACTTATAGGCAAACATCTTTACCCCTTTATTTATACCGTTGTATGCTTGTACTGTTTCTACATCGTTTTTAGATAATCGGGTTGATTTTTCCCACTTGTCGGATATGTAGTATTCTGAACAATCGTTGTTTGTGCGAACCTTAGTGAATGGTACATGGGTAACGTATTTTAACCTACCAACTCTATCAAAGATGAATTTTAAATAGTACCCGCCAAACACTTCTAAGTCCATTACTACCTTATATTGTACATCTTCTGCACTTTCATAAGGGTTTACAAGACTTAAAAACGTTGTAATACTTTCTTGGTTTACGCTATCTTTTGTAGGCTCTAACCCCTTACCCGATATATACTGAACCTTGCCTGTAATAATAGCGTTATGCTTTGCCGAACCATTTAGGAGTTCAACAAGATAGTCAGGGTATCTGTTACCATCACCATACAATACCCACGGCTTTGTACTATCGTAATTTTTGGTTTCTTTAAATGTTGGTGGGGCTGTGTTTATCAGCTTTATCACCATTAAATTATCCTGCATATACTGCCGTTGTTACTGTTCTTGTATATTGTGTATCTGTTGTTGCCGTTCCTATAACCTTAACCAAACCACTTTCAACTATTGTTTTACCTGTTGGGCTTAGGTTACTTGAACTTGCTTGCTCGTAAACATTATAAGCCCACTCCCCAGTTAAACTAAGTGTTACCTCTCCCGCTATCGGGTTGGGGCTTGCTTTCTCTGTTATGATAAATTGGTTAAACCTATCTTTATAAGCACTTAAATCGGTAGGCTGTATGCAATACTGTTTTACATTGCTTGCCTTGCTTATAAATTCCCATAAATAGTATGCATTGGCTATAGTGGTTTTCTCTTTTAGAGTTACCGTAACCGTATTGGCTTGCCCCTTGTTTATTACTATCATACTTATAATATACAAATACTACGTTTTGTGCCAAAATAAAAAACCCCTACATTTCTGTAAGGGTCTTTTATAACCATTAAAGCCTATCTAACTTATCAAACTGCTTTCTGTTCCTGTGTACTCGTACCAATCTTCAGGCTCATTACCTGCAAATACTACGGTGTAACCATTAAGGTCTCCCATAGCAGTACCTGTAGCACCTGTTGAGGTAGTAGTCATTAAGCCACGGTCTTTACCCATTATCCAAAACTTGCCGTTGTTATCCTTAACCACAATCACCAAACGATTTTTGTGTAGGGAAACAAGTTTGTCACGGGTTTGGTAGGTTAGTTTTTGGAAGATAGCTGTTATCTCTTGTGCAAAGAATACAGTACCATTCTGACGGTTTCCAGTGGCTACACTTTGAGCCATGCTATTTTCTTCCTCTAACTCATATTTGTAGAACACACTCGATTTTGTTAGCGAGTTTACTGTTCCACTTGCTTCGGTATAGGCTGTTACATTGGCTACGGTGTTAATGTAGAGGGCTTGTATACCCCCTACACTATCACGACAATCCAAAGTAAAGCCTTCTGTTATAGCGCAACTCATTTATTAAGAGTTTTTGTATTTAACAATGCGGTCTCCAAAGTAGTACTGAACACCAATTTTGGTTTCAGCTACAAAGCGAACCTTACGGGCTTCACGGGCATAGAATAACTCAATATTCTCTTCTTCGTTTAATAGGTCTGCACCTAACACAAAGTTACCGTTTTCGCCAAACTCACCTGCAATAATGTAACCAGTGCCATTTAAGCCCGGTACACCTATTAATTTGTAGTTGCTGTTTTCAACATACATTTCGTATCCTGTAGCATCGCCAAATTTGTGGTATAGGTTATCGGTAGCTAATTTATTTTGGTAGGTTTCAAATGTATCATAACCACACATAAACCTAACGTTTTCACGACCTTTAACGTCAATAGGTATTTTAGATATAATATCTTGCATAATACCACGAACAGTAGAGGTAGATATTGAGGCTTGTGGTGTAGCTACTACTACCGAACCATCGGCATCAAGTAATTTTAAAAACCCATCAAACTTGTTAAGGTAGGCATTAGTTGATGATGTGTCACCCTGCCAAATAGCAACCTCTTTGCGTTTTTGGATGTTTTGCATAGTATCATCAACGATGTACTTTTCAAAATCATCTAAGCCCATTGGTGAGCCGGGGCGCAATCCTTTTTGTGTCCATTTAGCCTCAAGGTCTTTAGGACACCAATCAAGGTAAACGCCAATCTTACCTACTGTTAGTGTACGTTGAGTAAATACGGTGTCGCCCGATGGTGTAAAACCACACGCTTGGGTTTGCCATACACCCTCTGTTGCAATCTTGTTTAGTTTCTCTGATGACTTAATACCTACTACTGTAGATAACATGCCCGCTGTTTTACCCTCAAACGCCAAAGCGTATTTGAGAGTATCCATTTCTTCTTTGGTATAATTACCAAGTGCTGATACATCAAATGCCATTTCTTTTTCTTTTTAAGTTTTTTATAGTTTTTTACGTTCTGCAAATTTTTGTGCCGCAATCTTCATTCGTTCTGCTACTGTTTGTTTGTCTGTAGCTAAGTTTTTGCTAAACGATGTTTTGCTTGGCTTTTCAACTTCACCATCAGGCTGTTCGGCAATCTTTTCAATTACAGCAAACATATCCTTAATTAGGCTGTCTTGTTCTTTTACTTGGGCTTGTAGTTCTACCACCTGTTTATTAGAATACTCTGCTAAAGCATCTTGTATAGCCTTAGTAACATCTTCCATTTTAACAGGCATTTCGGTAGCTTCAACTTCTACCTCAACTGCTGGCTTTCCTTCTGGCACTTTCAAATCGGTAACAACACCATCGGTTGTAGTAACAAGAGTTCCATCTTCTAACTCATGTACTTTATCTTCAGGTTTTACAAGTTGCCCACCTGCATCAATAACATTAAGGGCTGTACCTACATTTAGTTCACCCTCGTATTGTACAATAGTGCCGTCTTTTAGTTTGGCTTCTTTAAATTGGTGTTCCGCATTTAGTTTTAGCTTTATGCGGTCTAACACTCCTTTGATTTCGTCTTTTAAGTTCATTGCTTTTTTATTATAATATGCTATATTTTAAAGGTGTGCCATTAGGTATTCTAAGTCAACTAATGCTTGGTGCATTTCTTCTAACTCTTCTTGTGGTAGTTCGTCAACTTTTACATGGTTAAATATTCCCTCAACAGAAAAGCCTTTCATTTCTCCAGACTTAATACGTTCCCATACCTCATCGTTATTAACCTTAAACGAGCCAACCCAACTACCCTCTGGTAAATCCTGAAACTGCATGCCTCGTTCTTTGTCAACTATCATGCTTTCATACATTACCACCCCATCAACTATTTCTCCGTTGTGCTGTAAGTTTACATTGCGTTGGTAGCCTTTCTCAAAAAACCTTTGGGCAATAGCCTCAATTGTTTGTGCATCAAACTGAACATAAAACTCTTTGCCGTTTACATTTCGGTAAATAGGCATATCGGCTATCATTAAAGCCCCTGTTACTATTCGCCTGTCTGCTGTTTCGCTGAAATACAGTTGCATAGGCTTTTGTTCGGTAAAAGCCATAAATGAACGTTCTATTGCGGGGTGGTCTACTATTGCCACCGCATCAACTCCAGTAACGTCATCAAAATCGTCAATGTGTACTTTATATAATGGTAGTTCCATAATTGTAATATGTTTTATTTTAGATTAGTGCCATTAGATGGTTAGCAGGGCTTTTTTCTTATTTTGTTGTACCCCTTGTTGGGTGTTGGTTATATCGCTTTCTACAACGTACACTTTAAAGTTTTGCTCATCTTGTTGCAAAAACCCGCTTGTGTTTGTTGGGGGCTGTATGCTTGGTGGTGTTAACCCGCTTGTTGTAGGTAGTGAACCCATACCGCCACCTCCACCCGCTTGGCTTATTGCAGGCTCTTGTAGGGCTTTTCTTGCCGATGCCATTGCAGCTAATACCGATGCAATACCGCTTGTTATATAAGCCACTTGTAAGAATGGGGCTGCTGGCCCACCTGCTGCTGCTGCCTGTGTTGCACCTGATATAGTTGCTGCTATAGACTTAGCTGTATCAATTGCTATTTGTGCTAAAGCTAATGTTTTTTGAAAGGCTGTGTTTTTCTTACCGTTAGTTGATAATAATTCACCCAAAGCCCCTAAACCTGCTACTGTATTCTCTGCTATTGATAACTTTGCATTTCTTAGGGATTCTGCTTGTTCTAACTCTAACTTAAACTGTGTATCACGTATTGCAGATGTTTCTTTGGCTGCATTATCAGCACCTTGTATTAAGTCGTTCCAATAGTCATCATAAACCACTAAAAGATTATCGGTATCGGCTATGGCTTTTACTGTTTGGTCTGGTGGTACTAAGTTTAACCTCTGTAGTTCTTCACCTACTGTTATATAAGCATAGGCTAAGTCTGTTAACAGGTCGGTTTGTTTCATTATCCTTTCTTCACCCTTATCAAACATATCTTCAATAACATCGTCATTGCTCATAACCATGCCTGTTAGGGTTTGAATATCCGCTACTGTTTTACGGTAAGCATCGCCAATAACTTGATACTGTTTGGCTGCTATTTCACCTCTTATGGTTGTATCGCTTAATGCTTTTGCATCTAACTTGTTAAACTCTATTTGTAGGTTAATAAGGTCTTTGTAACGCTTGGTTAACTCTTCTTGTGCAGCTTGTGCTTTAGCTTTGGCAATAAGGCTTGCTACATATTTGTTTGTTGCTATTGTAGCCTTATCGGTGTTTATAGTTTCTAAGGTTATATTGCCAAGATATTTAGGGCTAAGTTTATTAATAGCCTCAATAGCCTTTTGCCTATCCGCTTTACTCCTATTTTCATCTTTTGCTACTTTAGTAAGTACCTGTAGTTTGCTTATTTCTTCAGCAGCCGATTTGTTGTACTCATCAGTATTTTCAATTAGCTTTTGAGTAGTTTTGTTCATTGTGGCTAACTGATAGATAACCGCCACAACCGCTGCCGCAATACCTAACAGTCCTAATTGCGCTGCTGTTCCCGCTTTTTTAATAGCATCAAAAGCATCAATAACAACAAGTTTAAGCCTACCCCATTGCTCACTCGCTTCAACTAAAGATTGAACTCCCATTGCCAATGCGCTTGCACTTTGCACCTGCAATAGTATCTTTTCCAAATCTTTACTTTCTTGTCCTAACAGTCCGTAAAGTCCAGTTATTGTCTGAAATCCACCTGCTATTGAGTTAAACAATGAACCAAACGCTTGTGCCTTTGCACCGGGGTCTAATGCGTTTACAGCCTTGTTAACGTCATCTAACTTATCGGCTGCCGCTGCTGCTCTGTTTAGTGCATCTACCCATTCCTGTGTACCCTCTTCCGCTTCGGCTGCTGCTGCTTTGGCTTCTCTTAGTTGTTGTTTTATGCTTTTAACCTTTTGCTCGGTCTCGCCACTCCCCTCAACCTTAACCTTTAATACTACCTCTTCCATTTTAGTATACGTTTACTTCTATTTGTTTAACTGCAAATCCTGTTTTCCTTACTATTATATAATCCTCACTTGTGCCGTCTAACAAGGCATAGGCTGAAGGACTTGGTGTTTTTATGAATGCACCTGCTGTAAATTTTAGGCTTGTAATACTACCGCCCTTTCTAAACCTCATATCAGGGTTAGGTATCTGTAATATTCTTGTTATTTCATAGCTTGCACTTGCCCCTGTTAGTATAAAATCATTATTGTTTACATACTGTGTAGGAATGGTTAGTGTGTTGCTTGTGAAAATGTTTGTATCGTCTAAGTCCAATGTTACCGCCCCGCTACCTGTATCAACTACAATTGGGTTGTTGAGGTACGTTCCGCTTGAGTAGAAAGTGTAGTTAGTAAACCCATTAGCGTTTACATTGCTTACGCTATCTTCTATCGTACAATTAAAGCAATTCTCAAGGGTTATGTTTTGGTTGTTACCTAACAATGTACACCCGCTTGAGTTAAGCAACACAACGCCAGAACTACCACTATAAACAGTATTATCAGTACCGTTAATAGTAATCCGCATATTGTTTCCATGTATGCTGTTGTTATCGCCATTTATTACTATTTGGGTAGAACTCGCATCTAAAAACCCGCCTTGACCGTATCGTATTATCTTACCCGGTAACACTTCTCCTGTTAACGGTTTGCCGTCAACAAAAAAACCCGGTGCAATGTTATTGCCTATTGAGCCACCTATGCCACCTATTAGCGTTTCCTTGCTTACTTGAAAACTTTGCCCATCCTTAATTTTTAAGAACTCTACCTTAGTTAGTTGGTTACTTAGTGGGTTGTAATCTTCAATCTTTTGCAGCCTAAAATAATACCCTTTAATAACGTATATCCTACGGAATGATAAGAACTCTACATCTTCTGGTGTAAGCCTTAAATAACACTCTACAATCTTACTGTCAATATCGGCTATTTCATCTATTAAAGACTTGTAGAACTTGTTGTATAAAGTATTATTAGTGTACTCTAAGTTAGGGGGTGCTATGTAGTTGTTATAACCGTAAAACAGTTGTTCGGGCAACCCCCAGTTAATATCTACATCTGGGCTGTATGGATTATCCAAATGACCTGCATAGGGGTATTGTGTTTGTTGGAAAAATACCGCTGTTGGTACTAAAGACTTTATAAAGTAATTAGGTGTAGAGGTAAGTAACCCGCCCCAATACAATATCCTTATGTTAGTAGCCTTTCTTTGTATAGTGTTGTTTTGCTCATCAAACTGATAGATATGAGGTACAATACGGTTTGACTGTGTGTTACCAACTAAAGGAGTAGGGCTAAATATTACTTCTACGTTCTTTTGTTCTTTGCTGAAATCGTTAGTTACTGCTTGTAAGTGCTTGCCGTAAATATCGTTAGTTAGTTTCTTGTACTTAGCATTGTAATAATCGCTATCTTCTTTATACGTAAAATAGAACGACTTACTATCCAACTCCCCTAAAGGTGTTATGACAAGGTCTTGGCTCTCATCTAATTTATCAGTCCAGTCTAAGGCATTGTTTGAGCCTGTTAAGTAAAAGTCATCCCTCGGCTCTATTGTTAGGTTTTTAGGGTTATCGGGGTCAACCTCAAAGTAAAGGTTAAACATACGGATAAGGCTCATCAGCACATCCCTCAACTTAGTATCGGGTGGGGGCAATGTGTTATTCATTAACATTGTCATACCCTCTGTAATTGTATCTGTTGCTACAGCATTGTAATATAGTGAGTTGGCTAATACCCTAACTTTTATTTCATCGTACAATACAACATAAGGAAATGATTGTGGAACTACAACTACTCCCGAATTGATAACCGTTGTGCCGTTCTTTACAAACTGAACTTGGCAAGTTACTTGACCTGTAATACCTAAGTTAGTAGTAAAGTCATCAGCCCAAAAGAACTTAACCCTTACATCAACATAATCACCTACGTTTAAAAATATATCTTGCGCTGCTAACTGTGTTATAAAGGTGCTTGATGTGTTGACTAATACACTCGCATTGTACCATAAACTCTGTATGTTTAACTCGGTGTTTAGGTTATAACTACCAGCTTCGGTAGGTACAAACCGCCCTGACGCTGTGTTAAAGTTACCGCCTGTATCAAAGTTTGGACTTGTGGTGTCATCGTCAAAAGGAATGATTTTAGTTGTAGGGTTGGTAACGGTATTTAAAAACAAGTCGGGTGTTTCGTAAAACCCGCTTAGGCTTGCCCTAAAAGTCCTATCCTGTATATCGGTATTTGTTAATCGTAAACCCGCCCCACTATAAGGAATAATTAGGCTCTTAAAATATGTGCTATTTAAAAAGGTAGAGGTATAGGTATACCCTGCAATATCAAATATTCTATCCCAATACTCTTTAGCAAATATGGCAGGTAAAAAATCATTAACCTGATAGATGTTTGTTTGAGTTTGGTCGTAGTTTATTAAAGGGTAAACATAACCAGTTCCCAACGTTGGTGTCCAACTTGCTACAATTTCTGAATACCTATAACCGTGGTCTAAGTCGCTAAAGTCTAAAGCCCCTACTGTTTTATCACCTATTTCTTGAAACAAGGTCGGAGCATTGCCTACTATCTGGACTTCATAGTCTATAAAGTTTGTATCTAACTCCTTTATTCTTAGTAGTTGTAAGTTGCCCCTAAATATAGAAATATCATCAACCAACAACTCACACTCCGATTTTACAGCAGGGTTAAACGTACCGTTAATATCTATTTCAAATATATCGGTAAACAGTTCATTGTTTGCCTTTGTACCTGGTATAATTATGGTCTTAGAATAGTTCCCCTCCCTGTTTTCGGGGTTTCGTATATCTAAGATTGAATAGTTAAGCGATACAGGCACGTCATCCAACAGGTCAACGTCTGACCATTCAGTTAAATGATTAGCCTTTATGAATAATTTAGTTACCATTAATAGCGTTGTAGTTGGGTTGTGTAGCTTGTTTCAAAAGTTACCATTAGGTTAAAGGTCATATCCGTTACCGCTTTTTTACTTTGGTATTGAACATCAGTAATGTTTATAGCTATTAGTTCATTGTCTTTCTCCCAGAAGATTATCGGACTACTAAGTAATTCCCTTAACCATTCGCTTTCTTCATCGTTTATCCAGTCCGAGTTAACCTGATAGGTTGTTTTTACCTCTGTTTGGTATTGGGTTGTAAGCCTATCTGATATATCGTAACCAAATGAACTACCTGTTAACGTGCCTTTTTGTTTCTTGTAAAATTGCTTGTTTGTTGTATCAACTATTTGGCTACCCTTTATAAAACTAAAGCTGTCAAAACCGCCTAATCGGTTTAAAAAGTGTAACCTGTATTTAGTGTATGCGGTGCAATCCGATACTATTTTATACGTCTTAGTTTCTGAACTTGCATTGTTGGGTATGCCTGTATCTAAAGTTCGTATTGTATAGCTTGTTATGCTGCTATCAATTATCGGTTGGCTGCCTGCATTTAGGCTACCATTAGGTATTAGATTAAGGCTTGCGGGGGCTGCTGGCATACGCAAAAAACATTCCCCTGAACTTGCGGGTGCATTGTAAGGGTTATTTACCAATACCGTTTGCACTAAGGTATTTCCATTGTACGTCTTAACCTCTGCCTGTGTAAATGTTTGACCGTTGGGGTTCTGTATCATATACAGCCAACCTTTATCGGTAAGGCTTACTTTTTGTTCAGCAGGGCTGTTAGTTAGAAACGTGCTGCCACTTGTACCAAGTAAACAAGTTCCACTTGAATAGCCTACAAACTGCTCAAAATCTTGAACGGCGTTCCAAGTTAATATAATATTGCTTTGCGCTAAGTTTGGGTAAACCGTTGGGGTTGTACCGTATTCCTCACCCACCCTTATTATATACCCTTTCCAACTATTAGCGTTGGGAGTAACCTCATCGGTAGCTAAATCAATATCATGGGTTAGGTAGTTCTCAATTATCCTATGTACGTCAATAACCAGTTTGTTAGTGCTACTCGGATAGATGTTTCTTTTTATCCTACGGGTGTAGGTTACATCACCTAAAAACACAATATCAACCACGAACTTAAAGTTCGGTTGGGCTTGGTTGGTAGTGGTTGCCACAAACCAGTTCTCATTATATGCCGGGGTGAACTTTGCGGGTTCTTGGTTAATTGTTATTGCCATCTTTTATTTCAAATATTACTTGTTGACCTAATAGCTTTTCTGCTTTACGTGCCAATTCTCTAAAGGATTTTTGGTTTACTACGTCAGAGTAGAACTTACTACCATCCATGCCATACTGTTGGATAGAACGTGCCATTAAAAAGGCTGCATTGTCTATCGGGTTATTTTTACTTTGCCTTATGCTTTTGCGTAAACTTCTTTTTTTATCTGAATACCCTCTTATGGATATTCCTTTGTTCATTATAAATTTCTTTAATGCACTAACAGGCGGCATTTTGTTTGTGTACTTAAATGGACTGCCAATGCCTTTTAAACGCTTACCGCTTCGCCCTTTACCGTTACCCCTCACTCCCTTATCAACGTACTTCCAATAATCTTCCATTGATATTGATACTTCTTTCTCACCAATGGTTAGGCTTATGCTTTGCCTTAGCACGCTGCTTGCATTTTTATTTTCTTGGTCTAAGTTCTTTTGCAACTCATCAATAACAAGGTTAGCAAAACCAGCCAACAAGGTTTCCATTGTTTGCTCGGTAGTTGCTTGCTTGCTTACCCCTATGTTATTTAAGTTTAGCATTTTTCATCATTAGGTTTCTTAACCGTTCCTTATCCTTGTAGTATGCAAGCATATTTAGGAACACCACCACGTTTAGTTCTGTAAATGTCTCCCACTTTTCAGGGCAGTTATTTGAGAGGCTATCCAACGCTGAATACCAGCCCCAACGTTCTTGGAATTGCCCGACTGCACCCGCAATAATTTTGCTGCTTTCTCCATTTCCGCTATCCCCTTGCTTATAAAGTAGGTTTCTATATTTGTTGTTAAACCTTTGGAAACTTGATAAAAAAAAACCGATGCAGGGTAGGCAACTGATATAGGCATATACCTATAAAACTCATCGGCTCGTTCCTTGTGGGTTTTGCCATTGTACTTTTCTACCTTTAGCTTCCCATACCAAGTTTTTTTACAGGGTAGGTATAGGGTAGCCATTATCTTATGCAGGTTGGCTATAGGGCTTTTAATAAACTCGGATAGGTCTATGTATTGCCCTGCTGTTAGTTCGCTAACAAGCAAGTTTGCCCGATACGTTTTACCGTTTAGTTTGATTGAGTTTACCGCTTTGGCTTCGGGTAGCTTGTTTAAGAAATCTATCTTAGATACTATTAAGGCTAACTGCTTAGGGGTAAGTTCTAAAAATACCTCTTCAGGTTCACCAGTCAATAGGCTTAACACCTTAATGTTATGGTCTAACTGCTGTTCGGCATCGGTAGGCTGTTCTAACTTAGAAATCTTTATGAACGTGCCTATCGTTACCTCTTCAAGTTTTGTCGGTATGTTTAACTTCATACCTATAATATGCTGAATTGATTTTTTGTGCCTATCTAAAGGAATAATTGCCAGTTCCCCTACGTTGGAACATTTGCCATGCTAAGGCGTGGGCATTGACTGTATCATCGTGCATACCCTCTGGTGCTGAATACTTTACACCGTTTATTGTGTAAACATACTCAAAGGCTTCTATTTCTTCTTGGTGAATACCCGGCAATACATTTGTTTTTCCGTTTTGTATAGCATTTGCAAGACCTAACATTAGTTCTTGTTTAGAATTGGCATTGTATTTAAACCCAATAACATTGCACCCACTATTTTGCAACTCCTCAACTATTGGGTCTCCTACTCCAGTACTATCCACCAATGCCTCTGTTTTACCAATTACCTCTTTTATGCGCTTGGTAGTATTGCCCCAGTCCATTCTAAAACGTTCAAAAAAACATATTAGCCCCATAGCATTAAGACCTATAATTACGGTATAGTCAACTGATTTTGCTAAATCTATTCCGTAGCATACTGCTGGTCCTTGTTGTAACGGTGCAATTGCTAATTGAATATAGTTTAACCCAAATGGGTTGCTGCCGTCATCGCTTGGCTCGGCTAAGTATAACTCCCTAAATACGTGTTCAGGTAAATCCCTTTGGGCTTGCTCTATTTCTTCTTGCTTTAATATTCCAGCTTCTACAGCATCCCAAGCGGTTATCTTGTGGTATTCATAATCTTGCTCACCCGCCCTTGCTCTCATACCTAATCTGTAGCCCCAGTTTTTTTTACCTTTAGCATTACCGATTAGCTTGCATTTGCCGTTTGTGGCTGTTAGTGTTGAACGTAATGCAAACCATGCCTCTTCCCTTGCCCTTGTAAACTCATCAAACACACAGGCATATACATCATCACCGTAAAGGTTATCGGGCTTCTCTGCTGACTTAAATTGAATGATAGCCCCTGTTGGTAGGGTTAGTCTTAGCTTACTTTCATTAACCGTAAAGAAACCCCTAACAGTAACTTGCTTAATCATGCGCCTGAAAGCTATTTCGGCTTGGCTGTATGTAGGGGCTACCCACCACACCGATTGATTAGTGGTGCATTGCAGGGCTTGCTCAAACAACCATATAATATGACTTGCGGTCTTGCCCGACTTGGTACTCGCTTCACAAATGGTAAACCTTGCCTTACTATCCAGTATAGCCTTTTGATAGGTGGTTATATTAGGTCGGGTATAATTTATTTGCAAAACTCAAATATGTTTTTTAATATTGTGCCTTCATGTTTCATATTTGGTTTGATACAATTGCCCTCGTCTTAGCAACGGGGGCTTTTTGTTTTTTCTTTAATCAATTTTTTCTTTACTTTACGTGGTAATCTTGGTTTCTTAACACGCTGCCAGTAATTAATATCTTCAGGCGTGGCTTCAAATGTATTAGATAAGCCTTGAGGTGTCCATTCTATCTTAATCATGATGTAAGGTTTTATACCTTTTTTGTTAAAAATGGAGTGTTTTCTCGGTGTTTTACCACACTTACTGAAAATGTTGATGTAAGATTATGCGTTTCCAATATCACTAAACCATACTTTAGGATAAGCAATATTATCTACATCATAAAGCGTTTGTCCTGTTAATATATTAGTTTTGAAACTTATGCCTTTGTTTGCTTTTATATGCTTTTTCCCACTTTTGTTAGTACACTCTATTCCTAATATCTTGGTTTCACCTAATATAGTTGGCTTGTGTTCTACTTTTCCCATAAGATTACTGTATATCATAAGTACACTCCGATACCAAATAAAGCCCTACAGAATTGTCAAACGTAGGTACTTGGATAGTATTAGTACACACCAACTCTCCCTCAAACCATATTTCAGTAGTTATAAAACCCTCTTTCTCGTTATACGGTGTACCGTTGTTATCACAACTAATATCGTAATTACGGTAAGCCTGTAAGCCTAAATCAGGGCTTTGTGTTATCGTGCCAGTATATATAAACTCCCTACTCCAATTAGTAGAGGTCATTACATCGTCTATCTCGCCCTGCTGCTTAATGCCAATGGGTACATCGGTATATACTTTGTATTCTACCTTGTTAGCTTGTGGCTCTTTCTCACAGCTTGTAAAGATTATTACCATTAAAATTAGTATTGCTTTCATACGTTATTAATGCTAAATAAGTTCTTAATATGGTTTATTAGTGGTCTGCGGTATAGCATTATATTTTCTGTATTGTGTAACCCAACGATATGCAAATTATATAGAATGCCACTCCAATTTTTTTGAACGTTTCTTATTCTATACCTATTACCCCTATTTTCTCCTTGTAGTATTTCTACTATATCACCTTTGTAAAACCTCATTAGTCTAAGTTTAAAGTTACTTTTATTTCTCCCTCGTGTTGTACGGTTTGTTTGTCTACCCAGCCTTCACGTGCTTTAAGTTCAAAGATTAACCCTGTACTATTCCCTTCTCCATTTATCAGTGCATCTATCTTAGCAGCACTAATTTTATCTCTTGTTTTTTTTATAAGGTCGGAATATTCTTTCTCTTGACCGTATTGCGACCAAGTATCTTTGCATATTCCAAGAAAGTTATACAGTCCTTCCATTGTTGGAACTCTTGGCTTTTTTACCTTAACAACAGCCCCGCTTCCTACGGCTTGTTCTACTTTAAAGTAGTAGCAATATTCATAGTAATCTTCAATTTTTGCTTCAAGTTCATCTGGTAGGTATGCTCTTGGTCTACCAACTGTAAGTTTGTTAGGCTCTTGGCTTTCTTCCTTTTTTGGTGGGTTCAATTTCTTTGCCATATACTTTTTCGTTTTCTTCATATAGGTTACGAGCCATTCTCATAACTTGTTCTTTACATGCACTACAGTTCATATCTGTAGAATAGCCTGTGTTATCTTTTAGCCATGCTGCCAGTCCGTTTAGGTCGTGGTCTGATGTTAGGTAAAAGTTTTTAAAGTAAAACTCCCATATTGGCTTAAAGGTTTCTAATTGTTTGTATTGCTCTATTGTCATTTTTCTTTTATTATTAAAATAACCCTATAAATTAGTTTAATGCATACTATAGCAACCTCTATTATAAGTATTATTTTCATAGCCTATTGTAGATTATTATTGATAGGGTTGCTGCTGTTGCTGCGGTTAGTATTGCGGTTATCCAGTCCGTTTGTGTTAATTGGTATATTAAGCAACTCCAAAAGGCTAAACACTTGTTACACCTTATAAACTTTGGCACATAGTACGTTATAGATATACTACAGGGCTTAAATTTCCCTACAATAATATCTATCCACTCTAAAATTTGAGCCATTTGCATTGATAGGGTTATACCTAAGCAAGCAAAGCCAATTATGTTAAACAGTAGTAAGTACATAGTTAAACGCTGTTGTTAGTTGTAACCAGTAGCCACGTTTTATAAGCATTGATAATAATCGGTGGTCTTGTTTACCAAAGGTACTATATTCTGCTATAATAATTTTAGGTTTTGGCAGGTCGGTTTTAAAGTATGGCTTTAATACATCGTACTCACTACCCTCTAAATCAACACTTAATAAGTCTATTTGTGTTACGTTGTTTTCTTTTACTAAGGTTGCTAAAGATATAGCAGATACTACTTTTACACCTAACTTATCCTTTGTGGTTATCTTTCCCGCTTCACCTGCATACGAAAAATACACCGAGCCATCAATTTTGTTTACGGCTTTTTGTATTAGCTTGCAAGTCCTGTCAACATAGCTTGGCAGGTATTCAGGGTTAGGCTCTACACATATACCACTCCAACCCATATCATCTAATACCTTAGTGTTTGAGTTAACCGTTCCATCGGCACTACCTAAATCTATGTAAAAACCATTATCAGGCAATAACCCCTCAAGGTATAGCCATTTATCTTCTCCGCATTGTGAGTTAAAGTTCATTGTTAAAACATTTTAATTTTGTTCCACTTATAAAACAATATACCGGTCAATATGTATATTATTCCAGTTGCTATAAAAACAAATACCTCCATTAGTATTGCGCCCCTCCGTTAAATGGTAAAACTGTTTCGTATATTATATATTAGTTCGTTTGGGTCTTGTTCTTTTAGCCAATAGCTATATACAACCTGCATTTTTTTTATTTCTTCTTCTGTTTCAACCTTATTGGTTATTTTATAGATATTTTCAAATAGTTCCTGTATGCTTATTGTTTTCCCAAACAGCAACATTTTACCTTCATTAATATTGTGCTCCATTGCCAAAGGGTATTTGTGTTTCGTCTATGTGTTCTGCCTTTACTGACTTATCTACCACGTGCCTACCAAAGCCTAATATTTCAGCATCTTCACAATAGTTTGGGTCATCAGACTGTAAGTTCCCTTTGCGTTGTGAACGACCTCTGCGAAACTTTAATATTTCAAACACTTCTTTTTTAATTAGTACAAACCCGATATTGCCGTGGTCGCACTCTACTAAATCATTTGATAAGTCTACTAAACCCCTTTCATTGCCAAATATGTAGCTTGCTGTTTTGTGGTCGTTTCTACCTTTTACAAACCCGCCTACCATTGGTTTATTATGGCTCATTAGCTTTTTAATGGTGTTTGGTGGAATTACCATATCACTATCAACAAACAAGATATATTCAGCCCCAACATCTAAGGCACACTCAATACTATCGTTACGCCCCCTTACAATAGGTACAAGTCGTGCTTGGTCTTGGTCAAACTGTGGCTTTTTATGCCATGAACTTTCATAATGCCAGTAATCATAGTGCAATGTTTTACCATTATCTGTAAATCCTGTAATTAAATCGTTCCACCTGTTATAGCTAACATTCTCTGGTATTGTTTCAATATTAAGATACACCTCATAATTATCATAGTCAAGGTTGCATATACTTTTTACCGAGTGCATACGGTTATGCCATTTCCTATCGCAATGCAGTACGCATACTAATACTTTTGGGTTCATGTGTTATTTTGTTAGTTTTTCAGCTTCTTTAATTGCGTGAGTTATTACTTCCTGTAACTTTTCTTTATTACCGATTATGCACCCCGCTAAATCGCTACTAACCTCTACGGTTAATATTGCGCCGTTTGCTAGTTCTACTGTTATTTTCATAAGTTAGATTTTAATACTTTATAACGTTCAACATTGACTTTTGATATATGGTAATTCTCTTTCATTTCTCTACTTAGGTTATCAGCCAAAAACCTGCCATAATCAGGCTCGTTTATCAATTTGCGCATTGCCTTATACCATTCTTTATGATTACGGTTACGGTCAATAGCTATGCAATTTACACCATTTTTTATAATATTGGTATATGGGGGAACGTTTGATACTATACACGCCTTTCCCATAAACCCTGCTTCAATCATTTTTAACTCGGACTTGCAACTATTAAAGGTATTGTAGTTTAACGGCACAACAACCGCTTCAAGGTTATTATACCCTAAAGAATAATTATATACATCTGTAGCGTATACCCGTTCATAATCTTTGCCATTTCCCCTATCGGTAAACACTTGCTCAAACCTTTTGTATTCAGGGCTTTGTTCGTTATACCCAAATAGTTTAATGGTGTATTTGCCTGATAAGTTTTTATCGGCGTGTAACATCTTAACACCCTCTTGCAGCAATACAACATCTTCCCAGTGGCATACCCCCGCCATATATCCTATACGGTACTTATCCGAGTATTGATAGTTAGGTTGGAATTGTGGGTAGATTTCAGGATAGATAGCGTTAGGCAATACATATACATTTGGGTTAATCTTGCGTATCTTTTCAGCAAGCAACTCATTTGTAGTGGTTACTATATCGGCTACCCTTATACTCTCCTTAATCTTTTCGGCTGCTTTAAATATTTTATATTCAGTCCTTAATACATGGTAGGTTGATAGTTCCCAGTAATCATCAATATCAACTATCAATTTGCACCCTGCATCGTGTACCTGTTTAGCTATTAGCTTTATGTTCTCTACGTTGTTATAGTGTTCTATTTCCCTTGAGTATACCACATAGTCAAACTGACTTAACACCTCAATAGGGAACTGATTAAGGGTATTGCACCTTGCATACTCTACATCGGTAGTTTGAGTTAGGTGCTGAAAAGGCATTTCTAACCTATAGTAGTTACTACCCGACTTTGACATTTCAACCCCTAATACTTTCATTTAGCTTATTTTTTATTCGTTTGACGTGGTTTCCTATTGTGCGATACGGTATGTTTGTTTCTTCAGATAGCTTACGGTAACTACCTGACTTTATGTATTCTAACAACATTCTCTTTTCAAACGCTGGCAGGTTATTAATATTGCCTTCTATTCTACTTACCTCGGCATCTATTTCATAATTGTACTCATCATCAACAAGTTCTATGTTTTGTATTTCTTCAAAATGCTTTTTATTTCTATGCCTTAATTTCCACTCCAGTATAATTAATCTTACTATATACCATCTTATATAGTTGTTATGGTATATTTCTAATAATCTTTCTTCTGGTATTTCGCAAATCTTATATATTACATGCTGATAGAACTCTTTGTAGTCAACGCCACGGCAAATGTTATAACAGGCTTTTTTTACCTCTTTATCATTAGCAACTTGCTCTAATAGAATTTGCCGGTTCATGCACAAATATACTATAATTTTTCTGCTATTGCGTAACCTAACTTTTTAGCGTGTTTTTCAATTAAAAAGTCCAAGTGTTGTTTTTTATCTCCATAATCTAAGTGGCATTTGCGGCATAAGGCTTGCAGGTTCTCAATCTTATCTTTGGTTTTAGAGCCACCCATTCCCCTTGCTTTGATGTGATGTATATCCACCGCCTTTGCAGAACATACCTCACAGGGTATAAAGTCCGTTACATCGTAGCCAAAGTGTTTGAGGTATAGTTTAGTGTGGCTTTTCATGGGTTGTTTATAGTATTATGTATATCAAACAATATAATGGCTAACATAAGACATAAGACCATAATTATCATGTTTCCAATTATTATTCCACCTACCGAGCCGCCAAGCATAAAAAAAGCCATTGTTTTGTATCTTTTTGCTTTCATTACTTATCTGTTTTAAAGGTTTCTGTGTAGTATTCTTCAAAATTTCCGCTATCAAACATATTCTCAGCCCCTTTATAATGTGCCATTTTCATTTGGTCTTTCTCGGTTGGTAATTGTGCTTTTAATACCTCCAAACATCTTGTATAAGCTAATAGCCTACCTGAATGATACTCACTACCTGCTGCCCATAATTTAGCGTGGTCTCTACCAGCTTCTATTTCTTCAATAGCCTGTTGTATTGCTGTTTTCATCTTACAAGTTTTTAAGTGTTTCTCGGATTTGTTCAGCGGCTTTAGTGGCGGATTGTAGGGTTTTAAAAAAATTCATAGCTATTACAATTCTAAGTTCATCTTCAATACAATTTTCCCTTATTGCGCTTTTAACAGTAAACAGCTCTGTTATATAGTAATACTGTTCACCTATTAGAGGATACCACCGTTCCTTTTGCTCTGTTATTGGTTCAGCCCATTTGCCGTCTCTCCAAACCATATATCCGTACAGCGAGAGGTCTTGTGTTTCTCCGTTATCGTAGTATTTAAAGTTATGGTCGATAACCACGTATTCATTATCTTCAGATACCAAGCCTTTAAACGTAGTTCCCACAGGGTACTTCTTTTCCGCAATCTTAACAAGGTGTTGCTCTATCTCTTCTTTGGTGGGTTTGGTTAAGGTTTCAACATACCCTGCCGTAATTACAACCCAATCGTTTTCACTTACGTGTGTATAGCCAAACATGCTTCCGTTTTCACCTAATTCATCTATAAGAAATATTCTACCACCGCTTGTTTTAGCCCACTCACCCACTTTCCACTCAACAGGGGCTTGTTGCTCATTGTCTCGCCTTTCTTTTAGTGCTATATACAGCCCTTGTAGCTTTTTTATGCTTTCTTGCAGTTCTGTTATAAAATCTTTGTCCTCTTGGGATAGTTCGTTGCTCATGGTTGGATTGATTTAAGTTCTTTAATTATTAGTTCTATTTCACAATATGCAAATGCTATTTGGTCTTTATGCTCTTGCGTTATATTTTCTTGCATGGCATTTATATAGTTATCTTTTTTTTCTTTCAGCATTTTCTCTACGGCATCAGCATAGGTCTCTGCGCCAACAATAAATCCTTGTCTAAATGCGGGGTTTATATCAATACCATACAAATCATAAGTTCCAGCGTAAACTTCTTCGGACTTCTCTTTCCATTTCTCGTTCAGTTCCATGTTATTTAGGGTTTAATACGTTATTAATTTCATCGGCTTTATCAGACCAAAATTTGGATTGTTCGGTCAAATTCATCATGTGGTATTCGTTGGCTTCTTTGCTATAATCTAATTCAATTTCTTTCAGCAACTCCCTCATCCTTTCATTCTCGGACTGTAAACGTTCGGTTTCTTCCCTATATTCATTTACTGCTTCGGATAGTTTTTCAGAGGTTTCTTTCCACGATAAAGCAGCTTTATCAAGTTCTTCGTTTTCTTTTACCAAACGTTCATAACTTTCAATAGCAGCCTTAATATGTTCGCCAACACTGTCTTGAAATTCACAAGCTGCATCATAGTTAACTTTCCCGCTATTATCTTTAAAAAGGTTTTGTATTGCGCCAAAACCACGCAAATCTACTATTGGTTGGCAATGCCCATTTTCTCTTATAGAAAAAATTGTTGCGTTTTCGTACATTAATTTTGTACCGATAAACTCTTGCGGTGTTTTCTTTTCCATTGGTTGTTATTTAGAGTTCGGTCATTATTTCATACTCTTTAAAGCCACCTGTAATAGCTTCAACTAATTCTTCTGGTAGTTCTTCATGGTTTTCTAAGCTATCACCTACGCTTGTTGAACCTGTTATTGTTCGCTTATGCTCATCGGTGTAGGTTTTTCCGTTATACAGAACTGTTGTTTTCCAACCTTTGTTGGTAATTTCAATTGTTACCTTGTTTGCTTTCATGTTATAGTTCATTAAATAGTTTGTAGAGTTATACTGTTTTAGCGTTAATAGCCTGACCTGTTTCTATTAGGTTGAATAGGTCGTAGCCTTTGGATAGTAGGTAGGTAGTTTTTGCCGCATCAACCATAATAGCATCTGCATAAGAATTAACATCCATGGTTAAAAGTATCTGACTTAGTGCCTCTCTATCCTCTTCTGTTATATCCGATAGGTGGCGAAGGATGGGCTTAATTGTTTCTAATGAAACCTCATCTGTTCTATATCCAACTTCGTCATCATCTCCCCAATGCAATAACGTACATCCATCAAAAGGGTCAAGTCCTTCAAGTGTAGAATAGGTACACCCGTCCGTATGATTTTCTAAGTGTACTTTACACCTCAAATAAAGGTGTGCTATTTGTGAAAATTTTGTTTCCATGTTTATTTAATTAAATGTGGGTGTTCGTGTACGTTGCCGATAACCTTAAATTGTTCAGCATATTTAATATCAGCTACCTCTTCTTCGCCTTTGCCGGCTATGTAAAAAGCACCCCTATCAAAACATACTTGGTATGTAGTTGGATTCCATTGGTCTGAATATATTATATCCCCCTCATATACACTAAAGCCATGCTCATTTTTAATACCGACTAATTGCATTATAATAACGTTGTGCAATGCAAAACTTTCATTACTTATAAGTTCTCCTTTTTTATACCACACCCTTATTTGAGTTGGTGTTTCAAAACAAAAGCCTATTGCGTCAATCATTCTTTTTTCAGTAAGAATGTAAAATCTAAACTTTATTACCCTTTCCATGTTTATTTGGTTTTTAGTTTTATCCATCCGTATTCAATCATTGTTTCTACCGATAAGCCCATAAAAGGTAAGGCATAGCCTTTAGAACGTAGGTAGTCAAAGTCTTTAAGGGCAAAATACCCTTTCATAACATTGTCTCCATATTTGGCTACCCAGTGATTTTTATAATTATCGGCTGTTATTTCAACCGTAAAATGGGTGCCTTTGCCTTGTAGGTTAGACTCTATTGCAATTAAATCTTCATCAGTTATTAATGAAATGGGCTTTAGTTCTAAAAAATATCGTTCTGCATATCGTGATGTTGACATTTGGTTTATGTAGTCTATTTCTACATACCTTGTCCAATCTGATAATGATTTCCTACCAACTTCTTGCCCCCAGTACAGCGCAAAAAACCTTGCTTTGTTTTCTATTGTATTATCCATGTTACTTGCTTTTTAACCGTTTAAACTTCTCCTCACAGGCTTGCTCTATAAATACACTCATTGCCGTTCCTGATTTCTCTTTGTGTGCCTGTAAACGCTTCTTTAATTCACGCTTTATTCTTACTTGGTCAAATTCTTCTGCCATTGTTTTAGTTGTTTTATTTATATCCTTTACGTTAATGTAGCAATCTTGCCTGCTTGAGTTATTACACCTACCTTTTTTATCCCATGTACACCAGTGAGCTTGTTTAGTATTATTAAACAAATGCGGAACGCTTTTTATAAGCCCCTTGTATATATGACCATTCTCTGTTGGTGTAGTTAGTTTTTCAAAAAAACTTATTCTATATCCTTTTACTGTTTTCATATCTCTAATTGTTTGTAACGGTTACAAAGGTAGTATTCATTTTCACAATTCCAAATTTATTTTTGCTTTAACTTCTCCAGTTCGTTTTTTACTATTTTAGTCAATCTTGCTTTTTGGCTCTTAGGGCAGCGAAAACTCAAAGTTTCTGTTTCTTCTCCGTACTTTTTTTTTGCTCCCGCTCCCTTACGTTTGCCACCGTGTGTGTTCTCTCCTTCTAATAGCATTTATATTGGTTTTATTACAATATTACCAGCACTTGGGTAGTCAATTAATGCTTCCTCATGCACTAACCTTTTTGCTTCTTCTTCCGTGTATGCTTCCGCTTGCATATATCCGACAAATATTTCTTTATTGTCTTTATATACAATTACACTAAATTTAAATGTTTTCATGTTTCTCGTTATTTGTTACAGCAAATGTACAACCTTATTTTGAATATGCAAACAAAATCAAAGAAATTATTGTATCTTGTTGATAGTTAGGCAGAAAAAATACGCCTTGTTATACTTTTCTTCTAAACTTTGCCGTTGCGCATTAGGTATTCTAAAGCTAATTTCTGGCACATAGCATTCAAATCATTAGGCAACAACCCCGCTATAAGGTCTTGTGATTTTTTAAGATTAGCCCGCCTTACATCAATGTTTAGCGTATTAGCAGCAGCCGTAAACTCTGCATTTAGCAACTGCATGGCACGTTCTTTTGTTTCTGCTATTTCTTGCTCATTCATCGTATTAGCAAGTTTGCCCTGTTTTTTTAACCAGTTATAACAACCTATCGCACCGCTATCGTTTACAATACTTTCACCTGCTAAAACTTTAGCCTTTAAGCGTTCATAACCCGCTTGACTTATGGCTTCCTTTTCTTCGGGGCTTGGGTCGGGTATATCGTTAGGGTTTAACCTCTGCAAAACAGCTTTTTTGTTTTTTAGCGTTTCAGGGCTGTTTAAATAACGTTTGATAGCTAAAGAGTAACTTTCTATGCTTGGGTACTCCAAACGGTCTGTATCGGCACGTAAAGCGGTTTCAATGGCAATTTTAACCTCTTCAAAAGAAACATTCTTGTAAAAAGTTGAAACTTCGGCTTTAAAAAGTTTGGCTTGCATAACTAAATCATTCTCTAACCCCTCTGTTTTCATTCCCTTGTATGCGTAAACCATCATAATTATACCGTAGTAGCTTTCTACATCAGCATGCATAGCCTTTAAGCCCTCCATTAACAGGAATGTTTTTTGCTCTGTTGGTGTTTTCATAAGAGCATACCTGTCGGCAACTATTTTATTCTCCAGTAGTTTCATTTTCTCTTTCTCTTCTTAAAATTTCTAATCCTTTTGCGTGGGTATCTAATGCAGTAGCTAACTTTCCTTTTGGCTCTGTTTGCATTTTTTTTGGTTCAAATATTCCAGTCCAATTGTTTTTTATAGCGTCTTTTATAGCTTTTAGTATTTCTTGTTCAGAATAGTTTAACTGCCATTTTTTTAAATCACCTGCAATCATTTTTGCCGCAGTCTCGGTGAGTTTTTGTTTTTTGGCAATTCTATTTTTGTATTGTAAAATTAGATGTTCTTTTATTTCATTACTAAAATTATAAGGCTCAAGAATACGCAAGTATTCTATTTCATCTATATACTCTTTATTTAAATTTACTTTACTTATCTTATCTTTACTTATATGCATACCGTTCGCATTGCGTTCGCTATGCGTTTGCATTGCGTTCGCATCGGTTTTAGTCCACCTCTTTTCTGCGCTTTCTCTTGCTACTATTGACTTTCTTAATCTTTTCTCTCTTATGATTTCTAACCGTTCATTTAATAGCATGCCATTGGAATTTTCAAAAAACTTTTCACTCAACATATCGTTGTTCCAACATTGGTTAAATTTTCTTTCAGAAACTAAAGAAAGTCGGGCTAATTTTTTAAGGTCGTTTGGCAATCCCTCTGGCATATTCCAAAGTTTAGAAAGTAGCCTAATATATATTCCTACCGTTTCAGGTAGCATATCAGCAGTCCCCGAATAGAATTTATCAGCATAGAATAAAAACGCTTGACTATCGTCCATTTCTTTAGCCATATCTATAAATGTAAAGCCCCTGCCAAAGTACAATCAGTTGCAACGGGCATCACCTCCCTCTGAAAGTACCCCAACAAGGGCATATTGTTAATAGATAATTGCGTTGTCATTGGTGATGTAGAATGTTGCAAGCGCAAGTTACAAATTAAGCCTTAAACATCCAAACAAATTCAGGTCTATTATAAACAGAATTTATTTTATTAGATGTTTTTATTAGCTTACCCGATGTAGTAAGGTTGGTTATTGAACGCCTTATACTTGTTAACGGTGTGTTTTTGTCTATTTGCTTAGTATTTATTAAATGCTTGTGTAGGTGGCTTGGTGAAAAAAAGCTAACCTTTCTTGCAAATATTAATATAAGTTCGTCTTGGCTTTTGGCTACTTTGGTAAACGCTTCTAACTGTGTACCTGTCTCGCCTGTTGTGTTGTGGAATGTTTGGTTCATATTTCAAAAAGTTTTGGTTGTTCTGGTTCTTTTGTAAAACGAACTTTGCAAAGTTCCATGTTTTTAATTGCTTGCTTATAGTAACTATCTTTTAGTTCAATTCCTATTGCTTTACGACCTAAGCTAACTGGACTGTAAACCTCACTACCAACACCCATAAAAGGCGTTAAAACAACTTCATTTGGGTTTGAGTATAATTCAACAATGCGGTCGATAACATCTAACTGCAAAGGGTGTACGTGCTTTTCGTCATCTTCTTCTTTGCTATCCCTAAAAGGTAAAACGTTATCAATACGGATGTCATCCCAAACGCTTGAAGCGTAACGCTGCCAAATGTAATGACTTAGCTTGTTTGATTTTGGGTCTTTGTGGTTTTTAAATTCCTTGTTAAGGTATTCCCAAAGTTGAACCTCGTTTAGGTCGCTATCGTTTGCATTATTCCAAGCCCTTAGTATATTAGGCAAAATTGGTGTTTCTCCAAAGTAATTAAACAAACCAAACTCGTGAGTAACTGGTACTTCATTTTCACCTTTGAGAGTAAATATTAATACATAATCAGGCATAGCAGTAAAACATTTAGTACTGTCCTCTACTATAAATTTGTGCATTAGCGATTGTACCATTGTACGCATACGAACTTTTAAAGGCTCTTTCCATATTGTAATACGGTTACGGTACTCAAAACCGTGTTTCTCATGTAGCTTAATAATTTCGTGAGGGAAATCCCAAAGGCGGCACGTATTATCAAATACATCAGTACAATGTATTGCGGTTATTCTACCCGGCTTAGTTACCCTTGCAATTTCAGCAACTAAGAAATCATATTGTTCTAAGAATTGCTCTTTTGTTTCACAATTACTAAAATCGTGTTCACTTGAACTGTAATTGTATAACCCTGCAAATGGTGGGCTGTATACTGATAAGTCAATAGATTTTTCTTTTAGTGTTGGTAATACGTGCATACAATCTGAATTATAGATTGCATAATTTTCAGTTACTAATTGGTCTTTTACCATGATTAAATAAAGTTAGGGGTTATAATTTGTTTGTTAAATTCTTTTGTTGAATGGTTAAATGAACGGTTTACGTTTTCGGTTAAGTTTTTGTGTAGGCTTATTGCCTTTTCTGTTTTTTGCTGTAATGCTTCAATAACCCTTGTTTGCCCGTCTGATATTACCATATCAATAGTAACATCTAACTTTTGACCAAACCGCCAAAAACGCCTTATAGCTTGGTAGTATTGTTCATAACTCCATGTAGGAAAGAATACAGAATGATTGCAATGCTGCCAGTTTAAACCCATTCCAGTCATTTTAGCTTTGGTAATAATACGTTCAATATTTCCAGCTGCAAAATTCATAAGTATATCTTCTTTTTTCTCAACACTCATACTACCTATAATTTCAACAGCGCTACTGTCAAGTTCTTTTAGTAGCTTGCTTTCTTGATTAAGATTACACCAATAGACAGACGTTTTATTTGCAGCTAACTCAACAGCCTTTTCACAGCGTTTAATAACTGTTTGCACTTGTTCATGCCTTACTTCTGTCATGCTCTTTGCAATCGGTGTGAATAGCTGAACTTGACCGTTAACGTCAATTAAAGATTGGTTTTCTACAACATGCTTATTAATATGTAGTTTTGGCAAAATATACCTTTCATCTGAGAAGCCTATATCGCTTGGCATTTTTACCATTATAGCCCACTGGTTAACCCATGCAAAAAAGTCCTTTTCAGCGTGCGGCTTTAGGTAAAACTTTTCTCCTATGTTCCTGTTATTACTATCAACTGAATTTTGATTGTTTTTAAAGAACTTACCGAGCATATCCATATAACCCATATAACCCAAAGCCTCACTACTTGTTCCTAATTCTATAAAGTCGTTAGGACTTGGTGTTGCTGTTGAAAGGTAACGGAATGGTATTTTTTTAATAAATGCGGTTACTTGGTTTTTAATCTTTCCGTCAAAGTTTTTTAATATAGAACTTTCATCAAGTATAACCCCTGCAAACACATTACTATCAAAATAGTGTAACCTTTCATAGTTACATATAACTATCTTTTTAGTGTGTTTGCCGTCTTTTGAGTACTCAATATCATCAATACCCATTTTTTCAGCTTCAAGTATAAATTGAAAAGCAACCGCTAAAGGGGTTAATATTAATACAGGTTTATTTGTATGCCTAACAATGTTGTTTGCAATAGATAACTGAATAAGTGTTTTACCTAATCCTGTATCGGCAAATACAGCCATTCTGCCCTTTCTTACCGCCTTTTCAATTATAAACTTTTGAAAGTCAAAAGCCATTTCGGGGATATAATTTGGCTCAAAACCAAAATTGCCTATAAGATGTTTTTTGTTTGCTATAAAATTAGCGTAGTCCATAAAAATAAAAAACCTTACAGGGTTCAGGTGTGCAGCCATCCCCCTATAAGGTAAATTTCTTTAAAGTGTTAAGCCCCTGCACACGGCTATACTTTTTGCAAATATAAATAAAGAACTGAAATAAACTAATACTTAGGTGTTTTTTTTCCTGTAATAAATTCAAACTTCGGCATTTTAATAAGGTTATCGTACATGCCAGTAACTAATCGTGGTTTCTCGGCAGCCTTTTTCTAAGCTTCAAGGCTTGCTCGGTTTGCTGTGTGGGTTTCTCCTTCTTTCATTGGTTAATTATTTTACCTAATTTAATTATAAATACATCGCCTTGCCAATTATCAGACCATTCGGGCTTTGCTTTGCCTATATCAATTCCTAAGCACTCAACTTTAAGTGTAGGGGAGTTGGCTGAATAACCGTTTTTAAATACTATATATTCATACCATTGGAAAGCATAGTCAACTTCATTGTGAGAAAAATCTGGCTTAATGTAAGATTGCATTCTCCACTCTGTTTCAATACAAAGCCTGTTAAGCCAATACTCTTTTATTTCTCTGTATTCTTCTTTCTTTTCACCCGAAGCAATCATATCAAACCACTTCTTTTTTAATGTTAGGTGTAATATCTTTTCTTCTTTTGCCATCTTATTTGTTTTCTATGATGTGTTTGCAGCAGGTTTGGATAAAGTTTAAGTCAAAATCTTTTTGAGTTACATCTTTGTGTAAATACCAAGCATCAAAAAGTATAATTTGGTTATTTAGCCTAAGCCTTAACATAAAATACTTTTCAGCAGACTTATCTTCGTGGTGTAGTGTTGTTTGCACATCATACCCTTTCTCGTTTAACCACTCTTTTGCTACGGAAATAAGAGGGGCGGAGCATTTTCTTTCAAAATAATTATGGTTTGAATTGGTAGCAATTCCCCAGTAGTAACCATCGGATATATCATAATGTGCAGTACACTTCTCATCAAACCCCGCTTCTTTTAGCAGCTTGCTTGTTTCAAAATCGCAGCGGTAATACTGCTCTGTTAACTTTTCGTTCATAGTTTTATAAATTTAATCTGTTTAATATAGTCTATACATTCTGGGCAATTTATTTTTTCATCTGTCTTGTGTAGTGCGCAAAATTCGTCTACAACATAAATACCGTCTAAAGCATAGCCGCAAAGTGTTGTATATGTTGTCTTTGGCTCTGCAATATGAATTATGTTTTTACACCCCTTGTGCTTAAATAACCATTTTTCTATTGCCATTTTCTTAGTTTTTAAATTGTTGTTGCATCCATTCCCTGCATTGCTCTATGCGGGTGTAGATAATAGTTTATATTTTGCGCTACCTGCACCCTTGAAAGCCTCGCTGTCAACTATATGTTTAGGGTACTTGTTTTTAATGGCTGTTAGGTCGGCAACCGTTTTTGCCTTTTCAATATCTTCCAAGGCTAAATCTATTTGGCTTCTTTGTGGCTCTTCGCCTGTTTCACACCACTCTAAAATCTTTTTACCGGTTTCTTCGGTAGGTACAAATTCGGGCTTGTCCATAAACAAACCAGTACGGTCTTTAGATACTGTGGCATTGTGCTTAATATCTAACTCCATATTTATGGTAACCTCGTATTCAAAACCCTCACGAGTAACCTCTTTTAAACCAACCTTTTCAACCTTTACCTTGCCTTGGCTATCTTTAGTCATTTCGTAATCTTGCTTACGCCTAACGGTTGTTATTATGTGGCACTTGCTTTGTAGTATGGTATCAACAAACGCTTGGTGTCTTGGCGTTAACTTAGCCCAATTAGTGTAGCTATTTCCTGTCATAGAGTTAGAAATCTCTAATATGCCACCCTTGCCGTCCCATTCGTGGGTAATGCTATCAATAATAATAACATCAACACCTGCGTTTTCACAGGTTTTAATAGCCTCAATGTACCTTTCGGGGGTGTAGGGGGCTTCAAGCGGCAATACCTGATACTCTCCAAGGTGTGCATATAAATCGCCACTACCGTTTTCAGTATCAATAAGTGCCACCTTGGACATATCGCCCGAAGCTAATCCTTTGGCTATTAATAAGGCCGACATTGTTTTGCCGCCACCGCTAACGGCTGATAAGCCAAGTCGGATTTTTGCTTTACTGCGTGTTGCTTTTCTTAGTTGCATTTTATTTTTTCTATTATTTGGTTATACATTTCTAAATTTAATGTTGGGTTGTAAGTTCCCTTTTTACCATCTTTACCTAAGTCGTACCTCATTATCACCTCTGTTATGGTGTTAATATATTCTTTAGGCTGTTTGCAATAGTTTATACTTCGTTTAATCTCTTCTAATAAGTAGTCGGCAGCTGATAGGCTTTTATATCCACTCCAACTGCAATAGTCTAAATACTCACGATATGCTGTTCTTATTCCGTAAAATAACGATACCTTAAAACGTTCATCGAAAGTAATTGTGTTCATATTAAAGCGAGGAGTGTATGGCTTTACATCAACAGGGGGCTGCCTTAATATGGCTCTTGCCTCCCTGTGTTCCTCGGTTTCTTTTTTAAAAAAACTTTTCATTTACCTCTATTTCTATTTTTACGGTCTTAATCATTATTTAGGTATTTAAGATAAAGGTTATTGTATTCATCGTTCTTTGGTTGGTTGGTATCTAAAAGAGCTTGTGTAGCCTTTATTGAGTGTAATACCGTTGCATGGTCTTTGCCGCCTATCATTTCGCCTATGTAACGCAATGGTGGCTTAACTGTTTTAGTGCGTTCCAAATGCAAGTTGTAAAAATAGCACACCCATTGCCTCGCTTCAACAAGGTTTCTAAATCTGCGGTTTCCTAAAAAGTCCGATAGCAATATTCCCTTTTCTTTACAAATAAACTGTATAAAAGTTGATATTTCGCTTCTGTCGTAATTTTCACCGTGTACAGCTTTTATCCTTATTCCCGCCCTACTGCTATTGTGTAATAACGGATATATGTATGCTTGGCTTGTCATTACTTTATAGTCATTGTATCGGCAACCTTTGCCACGTTATCACTGCTTAGGCTTACATCGTCTAAGTGCGTTACCTCAAATATATCAACCTGATTTTCTAAGTCGGTATAATGCTGCATTATTTCAGAACGTAGCTTAAACTCGTCCATTTGCCTTTTTAGGAAACGTTCCTTTTGGTCGGCTAACTTCTTTAAGAAAATGTACGTTTCTTGTGTTATTTTCTTTTGCTCGGCTGCATATATGTAACATAGCCTTGCTGTTTCAAGCTGCCCCTCATTTAAGCAGCTATCAATAAAGTCGGATAATTTGTATTCCAGTTCCATGTTAGTTTGTTTTAAGCGTTATCTATTAGCCATTGTAGGGCTTGTTTCCAATCTGATTGATGAAATACGGCTACGGTAGCTTTTTTATTTTGTATTGCAAACTCTACCATTCTTTGTATTGTATTTTCACCTCCAAACCTATAACAATTCCCATTAGTAAAATCACGGCTAATAATTTTAAATGCAAGGTCTTTGTCATCATCATAAAACCCTTTGTTTAAAATACACGGGCATCCATCTATTACAGCCACAACAATATGCTGCTCTGTTATATCCTTAGTAAGGATAGTGTCTTGTGTTTCTTCTTGGATAATTGGTTTCATGGTTATTTGAATTTATATAGTAAAACAATTCCACAGAAAGTAATAGCTATAAAAAATAGCTTTATAAGGCTGTCTGTTAATGATTTCTTGCTCCACATCATACTAAGCCAAGCAAAAACTATAACGCTTAAAACCAAGTATGCTGCTGTTAAAATATGGTAGTTCATCTTTAGTTAAGTATTTCAGTTAATAATTGAATGTCTTGCAGTATGCCGTTGTCCTTTAGGCACTTTACAGCCATTTTGTGAACATATCCGTCCAACTTAGTTTCAATGGTTGGGTAAAATTGCTCTTTAAATTTAAAGCGGTTTAAACCGCATACTTCGGCTACATCGCCTACTGCATTAATTCCCTTTAATGCTTGGTAAATTGCTTTTAGTTGTTCTGCTGTGTACATTGCTTGTTAGTTTTATAATTGAATTTGTATTTTATAGTTATTAGCTTTTAATTCAGAAAATGGGATAATAGTATATTCATCGTTAACCGCAAATGTGTACCTACAATATGTAATATCCATATCGTCAAAGCATATTACTGTTTGGTCTTTATATTCATCAAAATAATCTTGATTAGTAGGTGCTTGCCCAGTTTCCCACTCATAGCCCTTTTCTTCAAGGTGTTCCATTAGTTCAGAATATTCACTTTGGGATTGGGTGTGTATTGCAATTTTCATATCTCTGTTTGTTTGTTTGTTATGGCAAAGTAAATACAAATTTTAATAACTTGCAAATAATTTGTAAAAAAAGTTGTTGAAAAGTTACAACCGATTGATAATTAGTGGAATAAAATTTAATATACCATATTGCCGACATCGGTAAAATGGTAAACAACAAAGCCCCTAACATTTCTGCTAAGGGCTAATCGAGATATGATATGGGTGATAGTGCTAATTAAATGCAGGGGTACTCAATAAGACAGCTATCATTACAGATAGGATGCATACCACAACCGCAGGATAGTTTATACATTTCTTGTTTAAAAGCAACCGTAACCCTAATGTTTTCTTTTGCTTTACGTGCCATAAAGTGTTCTTCTTCTACACTATAATCTCCATCCTCATCAAAAAAATCTTGCGGCAAAATGTTTTCCATAGCACAAATATATAATTAATTTGCCATTAAAAGTATTCCCCCTGTTAACTTACAAAGGGCAAACCCTTTAATCTCCAATAGATAAACAACCCTGCTAAAACAGAAGCTATTAGTAACACAATACCAAGTTTAATATTTCCGCCAATATCGGATTTAACCTCTACCTCTTTGCTTTCTGTTTTAATATTGGCTTTTACATTGTTACTCTCAAACTTAGTTTCGGTTTTAGTAGCCTTAGCAGCAACCTCTCTATCCTTTGTTTCGCCTTTAGCGTGGATAGTTTTTGTTGTTGGGTTATAATAAACAACTACTGACGTTCCGTTATTTTCGGCTTTTAGAGTATCTCCCGCAATTATTTCGGCTAAAGGCTCTGAAGCAGTAGCAACCGCCCCATTAACTTTAATAACAGTATCCATAACGGTTGTGGTGGTAGAAGCCTTAATTTGTGTTACCTCTACCTTTGCTTGTAGTTTCTCTTTATTGCGTTGCTTGGTTTTACAGCAAGCTAAAAATACTATTGCAAGCAAGCCCAACACTATCAGCAGCCTTTGTAATAATCTAACGTTTTTCATATCTTATTTATTATGCACACCGCAATAAGGCATACCGCCATTATGCTAAGTATTATTATTGCAACGTATTTGCCTTTCATTAAAACTCGTTTAGTAGTGCATAGCTTACAGGCTCATCACCAAATAAATTAATAAGCCTATTGTAATCATTGCTATCGTTTAATACTTGGCAACCTGCACTCCATACACCTACAATAGTGGTCTTTATCTTATTCCAGATATTATAGCTATTGAAATGAATATTGGTAGAGTTGTTGGCTATTTCTATTTGCCCTACTGTATCGGTTTTGGTATCGTTGTTCCCATCCCTGTAATAAGCCATTGGCTTAACCTGCCTTAAACATGGCATTTTGCCGTTATGGTGGCGAATAGTAGTTCCGTTTGACCTACGGTAAGTATCGTAGTATATTTCATCGGCTTTTAATACAGCAGCCCCTTTTTTGTTGTATTTTTTCCACCCGCCTGTTAATATTGGCGCACCGGGGTTTGTAGTGCATGATGTTACCATAACAAACTTTTCGTTTATGTAAACATACATCTTATCGTCAAAAACATCAGGGGTATCTGTTTTAGAACGTACCGCTATAATTAGGTTTTTTGGCATACCCTTATAACGTGGTAGGCTTTTTACCCTGTTTAATAGTTCGCTATCGCTGTATTTCATCTTGTTGGTTGTTTGGGTCGGGTTTGGTGTTTTGATATGTAGTAAGACCTAACATAGCAGAGCCATAGGCGGCTAATACTGCTAACGTGGCTTGTGTATCTTGGTTTACAATAGTTCCGTAAGTAGCTATAAATACAATTCCCAAAGACATAGCAAACGCAATTACCCTGCGTAAAGACCACTCTTTATCTTTGCCCTGTAACATTTGTTTAATCGCCCTCATTTCGTATTATAGTATAATCAATACCCTGTCTTATTAAATAGTCTTTTAGCGACTTATTCTCACGGTGTACGCTTATTAAATCATTCCGCAACTCGTCAACCTCGTTCCTTAAATCATTAACCTGATTGCTTAGTTTCTCTGCTGTTTCACGCCAAATCTTGATGGCTTGCTCTACGTTCTCCAGTTCGCTACCCTTAGCTTCGGCATTAGTTTTCTTTCTTGTAAAAAACCAACCCATAAAACCACCCCCACCTAAAGAACCTACAATCTTTATTATTTCTTCACCCCACTCCACTATTTTTTATCTTTTGGCTGTTGGGCTTTGTCTAATGCTTGTAACAACACAGTAAGTTCGTTGTAGCATTGATTAGCCGGTAATGTACCTAACTTGTTAGCTATTGCGTTTGCTTGTTCTATTGTTAACTCTACCATAGTATTTCCAGTTTCTTTGCCCAAATATACGCACTACAAAGTAAAAAAGCCACTTAGTAAATTTATTTGTGTTGCACCTACCCATATCTATTAAAAATTGCATATCAGCAAACTTTCTTGTGTATAGGTTATTCTCATATAAATAATCATGCACTATTGCAGGGTTTGTGTAAGCCGCATAAGGTGAATATATACCCCATAAAATACGTGGCACACTCGCCCCATTGCTTACATAGCCCTTATGTATAAACAACTCCCTGCCGTTTACAAGTTTGTGGCTTATATGCTCCAAAGTCTTAAACCGCCCTTTGCTTGACTTAGGCAATAGTTCTACCTTTGGGTTATCAGTTATCGTAGCGACCATACAATTCGTATTCTAAAGCTATGTTAACCGCCATTTCTAATATCTTAACAGGCTGTTGTAGCATACCCATAAATAGTTGATATTCCTGTATGCACAATGGGTTATCCTCATCCTTTGGCATTATAGCCCCTGTTTGGGCATTTCTGTAAATATTACTATCGGGTGTTGCCCTTAGTATGTACTCTGGGTTGTTTATAGTTAAGCTGTTTACCCTTTGTCCGTTCTCTAAATAAAATACAGACAATACTAATGTAACCTCATCTTCTGAAATTAGTATGCGCTTAATATCCACTTCTCTATCCGTATCGGGTAGTAAAGGGTGTTTATTTTGTAAGGGTGTTGTTATTAGTGCCATTATGCTTTTAGAAATTGTTGCCCTGTTTTAAAATCACTTATTAACGCTGCTACTCTTTCAGCTAATTCTGATAATGTTACAGTTGTAGTATCAAAAGTTGTGCGTGTTAGCGTTCCTGTTGGTGTTCCCCAACCGCCTATTGAATATATTTTTATAATATCATTATTTTCAGTCCTTACAAACAAAGCTGAATTACCTGCTGTTTGGTCTGCTGCATATACTTGTACTGCATCTGCTATTGTTACGGAAGGTGCTGTTCCGTTGTGTATAGTTAGTGTATTGGTTGCGTTAATATCCATTCGGGTATTAAGCGGGTTGCTGCCTGTATTGGTGTGGATAGTATAAGCCTTGCCAAACAGTCCTATATTGCCGTTTTGATGTAGCCAATGGCTTGGCTGTGTAGCGTTAAAGTAAGTAACTAACGAGGCTGTATAAGCCAACGCTGTTGTATCGGTATTCCAGCCAATTATTGTTACATCGTTCCCTGTTATTTGGTTTGGTGTTGACCCAGTACTTCTGCCCCCAATTATGTTAGAACGGGTATTGCCGTTCATGTTTACACCCGCACCAATTATATTATTATAAGAACCGTTGGTAAATGTATTTCTATTTCCTAATACAGTATTTGCGTTAAGTCCTGATGTACTTACTACTGAATTAAATGAGCCAACAGCTATAATATTAGTAACGCTTCCACCTGAATATGTTATAGAGTTGCTAATACCGAATGAAAGGTTATAATTTAACGCTTGGCCTATCATTCCTATTAAAGTAAAACCTGATGCTGATATTAGGCCGTTTACAGATGTATTGTTAGGTATATTGTTAAAATCCCAGACACCATCACCCCTTAATGTAGTATAATCAGAACTATCGGCGGCATTGCGTTGTACAAAAATCTTAGTAGCATAGGTATTTGCACTGTTTACAATTGTTAACCGTGTAGCCCTAGCGGTTGCACCGCCAATAATTAAGCCGTTAGTAGTATCGTAATTTAGGCCGCTGTGTTGCTGTACCACGTTTCCGGCACCCTCAAATAATATACGCCCTGCTGTACCGCTTGCAATTGGAGTAGTGCCTACTGTTAAGCCTGTTAGATAAGTAGGAGTAAAATATTCTAAGGCTGTCGCCCCTGCGTTTACCCTAATCAATTGGTTTGCAGTTCCTAAAGTTCCAAGCCCCGTTCCGCCCCTTGATACCGCTAATTGCCCCGACCAACCTACCGTTATAGACGTTGCTTGTAGTAAAGCTGTTGCAGGTGTTCCACCTAAAGTAAGTGTTACGTTTGTATCGTCTGTCTTTGTTAAGGCTGCGGGTGTTACTCCACCGCCACCCGGTTGCCAACTACCCTTACCGTTAGTATCTGAAGTCCATACATAGCCGTTTACCGCCCCTCTACGGAACGTTACACCGGCTAAGAATAGAACATCTGAACTAAACGGTTTATACTGCATAACAATTGCAATTTACTCTTTTGCAATTTACACACTTTTTGTTTGAGTTGCCCCCAACAGCACTAATGATAATACCTGAATGGTTGTAAGTATTATCAGTACCGCTTACTCTCCACAATGGGAATAATTGCGGGTTTCTCGACAAATACAATTCGCACTCTTCAAAGTATGCCTTAGCTATTTCTTTTGCTTCATTTGCCAATCCTGTTATTGCACTACGTTCTACCCTTTCAGATACATCGGAATTGTTTTTGTAAACTACCCCAAAACGTGTTACATTAATTTGTTGGTTTTGGATAAAACGTGCATAAGCAAAGTAAACTAGCACCGCCTTTAACCCTGCAAACGTATAAGTGTAATTCCCCCATGTATAAGTACCCCCGTTTAACAAAAATGCGTTATCGGTAGTGGTTGGATTAGCAACTATATCGGCATAAAATACCGAACCTAGCAATGGTTTAATATCCAACAACTGCGCATTGTTAATATACGGCTCTATCCTACTAGCACTATCAATGTTAGGGCTAATATCCTTGTATGGGGCAAAGTCGCTAAACTGTATTAGTGCCATTGGTGAATTTATAACTACGTGGGATTATTGAATAGTCGCCCGATTGGTTAATGGTTGTTGCAAAGTTTGAGCATAAAAATTTAAAGGTCTCCTCAAAAACTAAACGCTCATCCGCTGTTTGAATATTGTAGTATTCTACCGCTTCGGTTATTTCACTTGAACTACCAAGTTTACCGGCAACCTCTTTACCAATTAAAACAGACGGTATGCCATAGGCAAAACGTATATTATCCTGTATTGATTTTTCGGTATACTCAAACTGTTTATCAAAATTTTGTTGGTCTACTTTTAAAATCTTTGGGTCGTATTCTTCGCTAGGGCTTTCAACACACATTATTTTACCGGCGTTATCGCCGCCTTGAAATGTGGTTAATGCTGTATCTCTTTCTGCTCTTTGTTCTTCACTTTCATATTTAAGACGGTCAACATAAATATGCGAAGCCATAAAGTTGGTACTAACAGCCCTCCACTTATAAACCTTAATCTCACTATCGGTAACGCAATCCTCTAAAACACTATCCGCTGTTGCCGTTGGATAGCATAAGCCCTCTGGTGAATAGTAGAATATTTGACCTGAATAATTATCAAATGCTGTTGTATCGCCGTCAACTATAAGTTTTTCAACATCAACAGTTCCGTAAATATCGTATGTTTTGATACGCTCTTTAAGAATACGGCTTACCTTTTGTTTACCCCAGTCTTCGTAAACCTTAATCTGTTTGGGTTTGTCAAACTCATCTTTAGGGGCTGCAAAACGGCAAAACTCAAAAGGTACGTGTCGTAACTCTGTAATTTGTCCGTTACCGTCAAAATTTATGTGTATAGCAAACCCACGAAAGTAAGCCCTATCTAAAGCTACCTTGCGTAAAAGCATATCCACGGTCTCCCCATCGCTATTAATAACAGCTTTGTAGAATGTTGTGTCTGTAAAGCCATTACCCATAATAAACTTAGCGTACACATCAGTACACTTAGCGGCAACCGAAGAAGCGGCGACAATATCCAAAACACGTTGAGGATAGGCATTATCAACATCGTAGTTAATAATGCCCTCCTGTTTGTTTGGCTTTGCCTTAAACCGTGGGTTAATCTTTATTATGGAGCTTCTACCCTCTGACATTATGCTTTGTCTTGCTCAATCAATAAGGCCACTATCTTATCATACTTTGCGCTGTTTGCAAAGGTTATATTTCGGCCTTTAGCGTATGCTTTAATAGCTTGTAAGTCGCCACCAAATTCTACAGCATAATCTTTGCCTTTTATTTGGTCTTCACCCGAACTAACTTCTTTTGCCGGTGTTTCTTTTTTAACCTCTTCTTTTGGCTTCAAGGCCGCATCTAA